>ERZ856578.136-NODE-136-length-137500-cov-20.842101_pt1 | contig 137500 bp, 123 predicted proteins | sample MGYA00514384_ERZ856578 | MGnify/ENA primary metagenome ERZ856578 (study PRJEB29103, sample SAMN06111958) | human gut metagenome | biome: human gut; feature: ankylosing spondylitis patient; material: healthy_person | host: Homo sapiens | place: China:Hangzhou... | reverse complement strand
TCATTGAATTGGATGGCTCTCAGCATTATGAACCTCAGGGGCTTGCTTATGATGCGGAACGTTCTCAATTCCTGATGTCTCTTGGGTTGGAGATTCTGCGATTCTCCAACCGGGATATCGACAAGGATTTTCGTGGTGTGTGCACACAAATTGATCTTATCATTCGAAAAAGGCTGCAAGACCCTCTCAGTCACCTACGGTGACAGCTCTCCCAAAGGGAGAGCCAAGGGGCTGCACCCCATTACATAGTATGTTGATATGAGAAATGGAGCGTATCTGTATCGATACGCTCCATTGACTGTTTTATGAACACCCATCTAACCGTCCCGGTTTTTTGCGCTATCTTACAGGCCGAGCTTCTGCTCGAGCTGTTCTTTGGACTGCGCGCCGACTGCGGCAGCAACGACGGCGTTATCCCGCAGCAGCACGAGCATCGGAATGCTCTGCACGCGGAAGGCCTGCGCCAGCTCCGGCTCTTCGTCGACATTGACCTTGCCGACGGCAATCTCGGGATGGGCCGCGGCGATCTCCTCGACGACCGGGGACACCATGCGGCACGGGCCGCACCACTCCGCCCAGAAATCCAGCAGCACGGGCTTGTCCGCCCGCGCGACGAGCTCATCATAATTGGTCGCTGTGATCTTCAGCATGGGATGGTTCCTCCTTTATGGGGTCTTTTGTTTTATAGTACAGCATGCAATGGCAGTACCCCTCGAAATCGGGATCCTGCATCTGCTCGCGGAATTCCTTGCAGATGCACTTGTTGTCCTCGGTCTTTTCGAGCCTGCAGGGACAGTAGCCCCCACGGCGGCGAAGCCCCTCGCGGATCTGCGCGACAAGCTCCTTATCTTCATTCAGACGGATGGCCATATGCGTCGCCTCTTTCTTTTTCGGGGCCGCATCCTTCCAGCGGCTCCTTTCTGATATTCCTATCGTACCACGGCGCGGCGAAGAATCGGTGACGGATTTATGAATTTTTCAGCGCCGCCTGATACTCCAGATATTCGTCATACGTCCCGAGGCGGTCGCAGATCGTGCCGTCTGGGCGGAATTCAATGATGCGGTTCGCCACGGACTGCAGCATCTCGTGGTCGTGGCTGGCCAGCAGGATATTTCCCGGGAAGGCGATGAGGCCCTTATTCACGGCCTGAATGGACTCCATGTCCAGATGGTTCGTCGGCTGATCGAGCAGGATCACGTTCGCTCCCGAGAGCATCATGCGCGAGAGCATGCAGCGGACCTTCTCACCGCCGGAGAGCACCTTAACGGATTTGAACACATCCTCGCCGGAGAACAGCATCCGCCCGAGGAAGCCGCGCAGATACACGTCATCCTTCTTTTCGGAGAACTGGCGCAGCCAGTCGACAAGCGTCTCGTCGTGGCCGTCGAAATACTCGCTGTTGTCCTTGGGAAAGTAGCTCTGCGACGTGGAAACGCCCCATTTGACCGTTCCCTCATCCGGCTCCAGCTCGCCCATGAGGATCTTGAACATGGTCGTCTGCGCGACCTCGTTCTCGCCGACAAAAGCGATCTTGTCGCCGCGGTTGACGATGAACGAAACCTTGTCCAGCAGCTTCACGCCGTCGACGGTCTTCGAGACGTCCGTCACGAACAGGATGTCCTTGCCAACCTCGCGCTCCTGCGTGAACCCGACAAAGGGATAGCGGCGGGACGAAGCAGGCATCTCCTCGACGCTGAGCTTATCGAGCAGGCGGCGGCGGGCCGTTGCCTGCTTGCTCTTGGCCTTGTTGGCAGAGAAGCGGGAGATAAAGGCCTGCAGCTCGGCGATCTTTTCCTCATTGCGCTTGTTCTTGCTGCGAATGAGGTTCTGCATGAGCTGGCTGGACTCATACCAGAAGTCGTAGTTGCCGACATACATGCGGATCTTTCCGTAGTCGATATCGACGATATGTGTGCAGACGGTATTCAGGAAATGGCGGTCGTGGCTCACGACGATGACAAGGCCGTTGTCCTCGTAGTCCAGGATGAAATTTTCCAGCCAGTTGATGGACTCAATGTCGAGGTTGTTCGTCGGCTCGTCGAGGAGGATAATGTCCGGCTGACCGAACAGGGCCTGCGCCAGCAGGACCTTGACCTTGATACGGCCGTCGGTGTCGGCCATACGGTCGTTGTGCAGCTCCACGGGCACACCGAGGCCCTGCAGGATGCGGCTGGCATCGGACTCGGCCTCCCAGCCGTTCAGCTCTGCGAACTCCGTCTCCAGCTCCGAAGCCAGCAGGCCGTCCTCATCGGAAAAATCGGGCTTGGCATAGAGAGCATCCTTCTGTTTCATGATATCATACAGGCGCTGGTTGCCCATAATGACCGTGTCGAGGATGGTATAGGCATCGTAACGGAACTGGTCCTGCTTCAGGACGGACATGCGCAGGCCCGGCTTGATGGAGATCGTGCCCTTCGTGGAGTCCAGCTCGCCCGAGAGCAGCTTCAGGAATGTGGACTTGCCCGCACCGTTTGCGCCGATCACACCGTAGCAATTGCCGGCGGTAAACTGCAGATCGACATGCTGGAACAGAAACGTTCCGCTATATTGCAGCGCAAGATCGCTGATCGTAATCATTGGAATCACCTCGGCAACAGTGTACCACAGATTCTGCAGAAAAGAAAGTGTAAAAAAATTGTGACAGCTCTTGCAAAACACGGAAAAGCGGCTATAATAGGATTTAGCACTCAGGCACTAAGAGTGCCAATACGAAATAAGGAAGTTGATCCATATGGAAAAGAAACAGTTTCAGGCAGAATCGAAACGCCTGCTGGACCTGATGATCAATTCGATCTATACACACCGCGAGATCTTCCTGCGCGAGCTGATCTCCAACGCCTCTGATGCCATCGACAAGCTGGCCTATCAGGCCCTGACTGACGACACCGTCGGCTTGAGCCGGAGCGATTTTGCTATTCATCTGTCCACGGATGAGGGAGCGCGCACACTGACCGTTTCCGATAACGGTATCGGCATGACCCGCGAGGAGATGGAGGAGAACCTCGGTACCATCGCTCACAGCGGTTCACTCCGCTTCAAGAAGAAAATGGAGAAGAGCGATGATATCGACATCATCGGTCAGTTCGGCGTCGGCTTCTATGCCGCATTCATGGTCGCCGAGAAGGTCACGGTTATTTCCCGCCGCTTCGGCAGCGACGAGGCCTGGAAGTGGGAGTCCGAGGGCGCAGACGGCTACACCATGGAGCCGTGCGAGCGCGCAGCCGCCGGTTCCGACGTCATCCTGACGCTCAAGGCCGACACGGACGAGGACAAGTATTCCGATTATCTGTCCGAATACCGCCTGCGCAGCCTTGTCCGCAAGTATTCCGACTACATCCGCTATCCGATCCGCATGGAGGTCTCCAGCCAGAAGCTCGTGAACGAGCCGAAGGAGGGCGAGGAGCCGAAGTATGAGACCGTCCGCGAGGAGCAGACGCTCAACTCCATGATCCCGATCTGGCAGAAGGCCAGGAAGGATGTCACGGAGGAGGAGTACAACAACTTCTATCACGAAAAATTCTTCGACTACGAAAAGCCGCTGAGCGTGCTGCACTTCGGCGTCGAGGGCGCCGTGACCTATAAGGCCCTGCTGTATATCCCGGCAAAGGCCCCGTATGACTTCTACACCCGCGACTATAAGGCCGGTCTGCAGCTTTATTCCTCCGGCGTGCTCATCATGGAAAACTGCGCCGACCTGCTGCCGGAGCACTTCCGCTTCGTCCGCGGCGTGGTCGACACGCAGGACCTGAGCCTGAACATCAGCCGCGAGATGCTGCAGCACACGAGAGAGCTGAAGGTCATCGCCGCCAACCTCGAAAAGAAGATCAAGGCCGAGCTGGAGCGCATGCTGAAGGACGACCGTGAGAAATATGAGACATTCTATGCCGCCTTCGGCCGCCAGCTGAAGTTTGGCCTCGTCTCGGATTACGGCATGCACAAGGACCTGCTGCAGGACCTCGTGGAGTTCCGTTCCGACAAAGAGGGGAAGGACATCACGCTCAAGGAATACTGCGACGCCATGCCCGAATCCCAGAAGCACATTTACTTTGCCACCGGCGACAGCGCAGCGCGCCTTTCGCAGCTTCCGCAGACCCAGCTGCTGCGTGAACGCGGCTTTGATGTGCTGCTCATGACGGAGCAGGTCGACACGTTCATTCCGCAGACGCTCAATACCTACGCCGAGCATGAGTTCCGCAACATTCTGACCGACGACCTCGACCTTGCGACCGAGGAGGAGAAAAAAGCCGCCGAGGAGAAGGCCAAGGCCTTCCAGTCCGGCGTGGACTTCCTGAAGGAGGCCCTAGGCGAGAAGGTCAAGGACGTGCGCGTTTCGACGGAGCTGGGCAGCCATGCCGTAACTATGGTCCCGGACGGCGGCATGAGCTTCGAGATGGAGAAGTACATGCACACGGTCGACCCGTCGTCCGATTATCACTGCGGCCGCATTCTGGAGGTCAACCCGGAGCATCCGCTGCTGCAGCGTCTGTCCGAGAACAGGGAATCCGATCCGGAGCGCGCCAAAAAGCTGGCTGAGCTTCTCTACGATCAGGGCCTGCTGATGGCAAACCTCCCGCTCGAAGACCCGACGGCCTATACGGATCTCGTCTGCGAGCTGATCGGCTGAGCCAAGTCCATCTCTGCGTAAAGCGCGAAACAGAATATGCTCCCTCTATGAGAGACAGTGAAGTAAAGATCACCATCCTCATATGGGGAGCATTTCTATGCCGCACACGGAAAAGCTGCGCGCAGCCGCATCCCGGTCTTATCCATCCCGCTCCGGGAAAAACGGCTGGAGCTCCTGCCACAGGCCGATGGCGCAGCGGCAGCCATGTGCCGCTGCGTGCGCCAGCTTCTGCCGGAGCGACTCCGGCGTGTCAAAGTAGCGCAGGCCTGCCGGGCTTTTCTCGCAGCTGCACAGCGCGGCCGGGAGCATGCCGCCGGGATAGGGGAGCGGCGGGACCGGAAGCTCTGCCGCCCACGGCGTCAGCTCCAGCGCCCAGCCGTTCGGGAAGCGCCGCTCCGCCGACCGGACAAAGCCGTCCCATGCATTGCAGGGCCGCAGGCAGGAGAGGACCGGCAGCGCTTCCGGCGCAAAGGCGTGATAAGCCGCGGGCAGCAGCATCGGGGCATTTCCGAGCCGCCGCTGCAGGCCCTGCGCCACGGCGCGGTGCACGGGGCCGGGCGTGCGCAGAAAATCCAGACAACACCCCCCGCCGCACCGGGCTGCAAGCCGGTCCAGCGTCTCCTCCGGAACGCGCTGCGGCAGGACGGCGTCGTCGATGACGGCCATATGTCCCTGCAGCGGGCACGCCGGGATGCGGGCCCCGCCATCCGGCAGAAAGCCGAGGCCGAGCACGGCGGCCCGGCCGGTAAATGTTGCAATTTCTTTACAATTTGCCGCCAAATACACCGGAACAGGCAATAGACAAACCTCCCCCTGCGTGCTATAATAAGGAGGACCCTGAACATGGGAACCTCAGAATCAACCTATGGAATACCCGAGGAGAATATGCTGTCATTTTTACCTGACTTCATTTTCCAAACCATCACGCAGATCCGCCCGGCGTTTCTTCGTGAGCACGGCATCCGTCTGCTGCTGATGGACTTTGACAACACCATGCTTCCCTACACGACGGACCGGCCGGAGCAGCCGCTTCTGGACTGGATTGCCGGGATGCAGGATGCAGGCATCACGCTTTGCATCGTCTCCAACAGCCATAAGCAGCGCGTGCCGCATTTCTCGCAGCAATATCACGTTCCCTGCGTGACGCATGCCGCCAAGCCCGGCACACGCGGCATCCGGGAGGCCATGGCCCGCTACGGAGCCGCTCCGCAGCAGACCGCACTCGTGGGCGACCAGATCTATACCGATGTGCTCGGCGCAAAGCGCGCCGGGATCACGGCGATCGCCGTGCGATCCATTCATAATCATACCGTCTGGCTGAAGCTGCGGCACCTGCTGGAGCTGCCGTTTCTCGCCATGGCGCGAAAAAGGAGAGTAGAAACATGACCAATCTGGAAAAATACCGTTCTCTGCTGCACGACGGCGTGCAGGGCCTTCTGCTGACCTCGCGCTACAGCCGCATGTATGCGGCGGAATTTGACATCGCCGAGGGCGTTGCCGTTGTCTCCGCGCAGGGCGCTCGCTATTTCACCGACAGCCGCTACATCGAGTCCGCGCAGAAGAACCTCAAGGGCTTTGAGGTCGTGGAGATCGGCCTGAACAATCCGATGATGCAGGCGCTGAAGGCCACACTGGACGAGTTCGGCGTGGAGACGCTCGGCTTTGAGGACGAATATCTCACCGTCGCAGAGCTCAACGGCTTTGAGGCCGCGCTTCCCGTCAAGTTCGTTCCGCTGCAGAAGGAGATCAACGCCTTCCGCGCCAGCAAGGAGGACTGGGAGCTTGCCCGCATGCGCAAGGCGCAGGAGATCACGGATCGCGCCTTCACCGAGGTCTGCACTCGCATCCACACCGGCATGACCGAGAAGGAGCTCGAGGCCGAGCTGATCTACTGCCTGTATAAGAACGGCGCAGAGGGCCTGTCCTTTGACCCGATCGTCGTCTCCGGACCGAACACGAGCATGCCGCACGGCGTCGCCGGGAGCCGCGTCCTGCAGGACGGCGACTTCGTGACCATGGACTTCGGCGTGCTGTATCAGGGCTACTGCTCCGATATGACCCGTACCGTCGCCCTCGGCCATGCGACCGAGGAGATGCGTAAGGTCTACGACACCGTCCTGCGCGCCCAGCTCGCCGGTATTGCGGCCAGCCACGCAGGAGCGAGCGGCAAGAGCGTCGACGGCGCTGCCCGCGACATCATCACGGAGGCCGGCTACGGCCCGTATTTCGGCCACAGCTATGGCCACAGCCTCGGTCTCGAGATCCACGAGGCTCCGAACTGCACCCCGCGCAACGAGAACCCGATCCCTGCCGGCGCTGTGTGCTCCGCAGAGCCGGGCATCTACATTCCGGGCAAATTCGGCGTCCGCATCGAGGATGTCGTAATCTTCCGCGAGGGCGGCTGCGAGGTCATCACGCACAGCCCGAAGGAGCTGACCATCCTTTAAGCGGTGATAACTCAGAGAAATTTGCCGAAAGACTTGAATTTCTTTGACAAATCGGTTAAAATAGAAACGCATTTTTTTACCTTCGGAACAGATATGGTATTCGAGAGGAACACAGGAGGATAAACCAATGATTTCAGTCAGTGATTTCCGGAACGGCGTTACGTTTGACATGGACGGCAAGGTGATGCAGATCATCGAGTTCCAGCACGTCAAGCCCGGCAAGGGTGCAGCCTTTGTCCGCGTCAAGATGCGCAATGTCATCACCGGCGGCGTTACCGAGACGACGTTCAACCCGAACGACAAGTATCCCACCGCTTACATCGAGCGCAGAAAGATGGACTATTCCTATAACGACGGCAACCTGTATTATTTTATGGATCCGGAGACGTTCGAAATGACGCCGGTCGACGAGAACATTCTCGACGCCAGCTTCAAGTTCGTCAAGGAGAACGATCAGTGCACGATCCTGTCCTACAAGGGCAGCGTGTTCAGCGTCGAGGCTCCGAACTTTGCCGATCTCGTCGTCACGAAGACCGAGCCGGGCCTTGCAGGCAACACCGCCACCAACACGCTGAAGCCCGCTACGCTTGAGACCGGTGCCGAGGTCCGCGTGCCCCTGTTCATCAACGAGGGCGACAAGATCTCCATCGATACCCGCACGGGCGAATATCTGGGCCGCGCCAAGGGCTGATCCGGCCCACATCTGGAAAGGAGAACGCTATGAATCTCTCTGAAAAGTCCGCATATCTGAAGGGCCTGATGGACGGCCTGAAGCTGGACCAGGAGGCCCCCGAGGGCAAGATGATCTCCGGGATCGTCGAGCTGCTGCAGGAGGTCACCGGTGCAATTGGCGATCTGCAGGAAAACGCCGAGGCTGTCTCGGATGAGCTCGATGAGATTGAGGATGATCTCGACGCCATCGAGGATTACCTGATGGACGACGATGACGAAGAGGACGGCTTCATGGACGACGACGGCGAAGACTTCGACTATGACGACGACACCATGTATGAAGTGACCTGCCCGAAGTGCGGCGAGGTCCTCCATCTGGACGAGGAGACGCTCCTCAACGATTCCGTCGACTGCCCGAAGTGCGGCGAGCCGCTCGAGTTCGAGTTCGACGAGGACGACGGTCTCTGATCCTCATACGCAAAACGCAGGCGCGAAGCAGATCCCTCTGCTCCGCGCCTGTTTGCACATCGGGCTGTACTGCGGCATAGTCTGGCCGGGAGGTGAGTGCCATGCGGCAGCGGCTTGAGCGGCTTCTTTGCGTCAAGTCTCTTGTGACGATCGCCCTGACCGTCGTATTCTGCAGGCTGGCCGTGACGGGCGCAGTCAGCGCGCAGCAGTTCCTCACGATTTTTACGGTCGTGATCTCGTTTTATTTCGGCACGCAGGTGGAGCGGCGTTCGACCGGCGGCTGAATACAGCAAATCCCCGGCCGTCCGAGGGGGATGGACGACCGGGGATCCGCTACAGAAATGAGAGAGGGGAAAATAAAAAGAGAGATAAAAATGAAAAGATGGACCAGTAAGCCCGTTACCGCGGCAGGTTCGGTATCGTTCTTACGAGTATGAGTATACCGGGGACATTTGAAAAATCTATGAACGAAGTCGGAATAAATTGAGAATCCGCAAAATTTGTCGAACGCGCGCAGTCTATCACAGATAATTTGGAGGAGCCTATGAAAAAAGCCTACCTGACCCTTGACCCGCGGCGCGAGCCGGACGGCACCCTCTGCCGTACCGGCCTGCGCCGCTCCGCGCCCGTTGTGCTTCTGCCGGGTGATCCGCAGCGCAGCCGCAAGATGGCCGCGCTGTTCGCAGAGGCCTCGTTTACGGCCCACCGGGGAACATTTGCGACCTATACCGGCAAAACACCGGGCGGCGCGGATATCGCCGTCACAAGCAGCGGCATGGGCTGTGCCTGCGTTGCCGCCGCACTGGAGGAGCTTGCTGCCGCGGGAGCGGAGGCCGTTATCCGTGTGGGCACCTGCGGCGGCGTGCAGCCCGATCTGGCCCCGGGGACCATCGTCATTGCCAGTGGCTGCGTCCGCGGCGAGGGCGCAAGCTATGAGCTTGTGCCGCCGGAATTCCCGGCCGTTGCGGACCCGCTGCTCGTCCGCGCGCTGTGCAGCGCTGCGCAGGAGCTGGACGAGCCCGTGCGCGTCGGCCTGTACCGCAGCCACGATGCGTTCTATATGGAGTCCAAGGCCGCTCATCCCGGTCTGCGGGAGCGTATGCAGAAATGGATCGACACCGGCGTACTTGTCGTGGAGAACGAGTCCGGCCTGCTCTTCACCTATGGCCACCTGCTCGGCCTTCGCGCCGCGAGCATCTGCGTCGCGCTTGGTTCCATGTTCGCAGACCCGAACGCCAACGTCTACGGGGCCTATGCCGACCCGGATTATCTGGCGCGCCGGATCGAAACTGCCACGCGCATTGCCATGCGCGCAGCCGAGCTGCTGGAGGGATCGAAATGAGCTTTGGAAGTCAGAAACTTGTCCATACCGACGGTACGATGCACCACCTCGGCATCGATGCCGTGACGCCGCGCGTCATCCTTGTGCCGGATCCGCAGGAGGTCCCGCTCTATGCCGCGCTGCTGGAGGGCCCCGTGCAGCAGGGCTGCTATCGCGAATATGCGACCTGGCGAGGCATATGGCGCGGCGAACCGCTCACGGTGATGAGCTGCGGCTTCGGCTGTATGCCTATGGCCATCGCCGTGGAGGAGCTGCACCATCTCGGCGCGGAGTCCCTCATCAAGATCGCAGCCTGCCCCGCCATCCAGCCGGAGCTGGAGCCGGGCACGCTGCTGGCAGCCTCCGGCGCGGTCCGCGGTGAGGGCGCGACGCGCGAATACATCGACCCGTCCTATCCCGCCGTGGCGGATATGCCCCTGCTCGGCGCGCTGCTGAGCTGCGGCGTACCCGATGCGGGCCTGTTCCGCAGTCACGACTGCACCTCGCTCGAGTCGCCGTGGGCCCCCGGCGGCCCGGCGCGCATTGCCCACTGGGCAGAGCTTGGCGTCAGTGCGCTGGACGGCGAGACGAGTGCCCTGTTCGTGCTGGCATCCATTCTCGGCATGCATGCGGCCTCGCTGGCCTATCTTGCAGAAAACTATGCAACCGGTGCAGCCGCCCCGATGGACGCACAGGCGCGCGGGCGGCTGTTCACGGCTGCGGCGGAGGCACTGCGATGCTGCTGATCCGCGGGGCAATGCTCCCCGATTTCGAAACAGGAACGACCACGCAGGCCGACGTCCTCATCCGGGACGGCCGCTTTGCGGCGATCGCGTCCCATCTGGAGGCCGATTGCCCCATTGTCGAGGCATCTGGTCTTCTGATGCTGCCCGGCATGGCTGATCTGCACACGCACATGGTGCAGAGTCTGACGCAGGGCCCGCTCGACGACCTGAACATCACGCAGTGGCTCACGCGCATGCTCCGGGCACAGTGGTCGCTCACGGAGGACGAGTGGTACTATGGCGTGCTGCTCGGCTGTCTGCGGAGCATCCGCTATGGCGTGACGGCCATCAATGAAATGACCTACTATCCGCACATCGACGCTGTTGTGCAAGCCTATCAGGACGCCGGTCTGCGCGTGACCTTCGGCATCGGCGCGACGGATATCGCCGAGAACGACCAGATCCGCGTCACGCCGGTGGACGAATGCCTGCGGCAGGCGGAGGAGCTGTACCACAAATGGCACGGCAGGGGACTGCTGCGCACGGCTGCCGTGCCGCAGGGACGTCCGGCCTGCACGCCGGAGCTAATGCGGGCCCTCAAGCAATTTGCGCGCGAGCGCGGCCTGCTCTACCACACACATCTCGCTGAGGGGAAGGCCGAGACGGAACGTATCCGAGCTTGGACCGGCCGCGGAGAGGCGGAGGAGCTGGCGCATCTCGGTGTCCTGGATGAGTCCACGATCCTTGCGCACTCCATCTGGCTCACGCAGGAGGAGATCACGCTGCTGGCACAGTCGCACGCCGTTGTGGCGCACTGTCCCTCGACAAATATGAAGCTGTCGGACGGTGCGCCGCCCATTGCGGAGCTGCTGGCATCCGGCGCGCGCGTCGGCTTCGGCTGCGACGGCGAGGCCTCCAGCGCAAACCGTGACCTGCTGCGCGAGGCTCGGCTCGGCAGCTACCTGCAGAAGGTCCGCACGCTTGACCCGACAGTACTCCCGGCAGGGCAGTGCTACGCCATGCTGACGGAGCAGGGAATGCGTGCGCTCGGCTATCGAGACGTCGGCCGTATTGCAGAGGGCTGGCAGGCGGATTTCTCCCTTGTGCGGACGGAGACACTGTGCACGGTGAACCGGCGTCGCATTCTGACGAATCTGCTCTATGCCGGAAGCGGCGAGCAGATCGACAGCGTCTATGTGCAGGGCAGGCCGCTTCTCCGGAACGGGCAGTTCGTGCACCATGATCTGGAGCATATCCTGCAGCGCTGTGAGGAGATCACGGCGCGCATTGAGCGCACACTGGCATAGCATATTCCCCGGCAGGCCAAAACACACCTGCCGGGGAACCAATTTTCCGGTCTGTGAAAAATAGGGCTTGATTTTTTCAGATCCTGTGCTATAATATTCGTGCTACGGAGGCTTAGCTCAGCTGGTTAGAGCGCCTGCTTCACACGCAGGAGGTCGATGGTTCGAGTCCATTAGTCTCCACCAGGATATAGAAACCCGAACGTTCCCGATTATGGGATGGTTCGGGTTTTCTGTTTTATCGATCCTCGCCAAAATCGCCGGACTCATCGATGAAAAGCTCAGCTCTCTCAGATCTATATGCAGAATACCTTGTGACAGTCGGCAGGGTCTTTGTCCCATTTTTCAGTATTCATTATTCATTCATATACGCAGAGTCCCCTCCGCACCGTTCTGATGCAGAGGGGACTCTGTTTCTCATTAGAACAAACTGGCTCAGGCGCCAGCGGCCCGCACGGTGCGCTGCGTTCTGCGGTTGAGCAGACCGCCGAGCACCATCACAAAGGCGAACACGATGAGATACCAGAAGCACCCCATACCGTGGCTGACGAGACAGGCAATGACCATGAAGACCGAGCCGCAGATGGCAAGGATCGGCAGGATATAGTGCTGCCAGACGGAGGTGCCCTTCTGCTTGCGGATCCACTGGATGAACACCGGAATATAGAGCGCATAGATCGTGATGATCGGCAGCTCCGTCGGGTCAAACAGGAAGGGGACGCTCTCGAAGATCGTGCCCGTGAAGACCGTCTTGTGGCTCCAGGTGCCGGCGAGGTTGGAAAGGTAGAAGTACAGACCCCAGAAGCCGCACAGCAGCAGGCCCATGACGGCGGAGTTGTTGGGCATATTCGTGTGCTCATCGACGCGGGAGAACATATGGGTGGCCGGACCTTTGCCGCGCGCTGCGACGGAATAGACGCCGCGGCAGCAGGCGAGCATCAGACCGTTCATCGTGCCGATGCAGGAGATGGCGATGAAGAGGTTCAGGATGTTGCCGATGACGTTGCCGAAGATGTTCGTAAAGGCAACGGTCGCGCCCTTTTCGATCAGCTCCGCGTTCGATGCACCGCCGGTCACGCCGATGTAGTACAGCAGGTAGGTGGCGATGACGATGATGCCGCCGACTGTGAGGGCTTTCGGAAGATTGCGCTTCGAATCCTTCAGCTCGGAGTTGATGGTTGTTGCAATGATCCAGCCCTCATAGGCAAAGGAGGTTGCGCAGACGGCTGCGAAGAGGATGCTGCCCTTGCTGCCCACAACGGCGAGGGGAGGGGCGACAAAGTTCTCCGTCAGCTGACCCGAGGCGAGACCGGCAATGACGCCGACGATCGCCATGACGCCGAGCGGGATGAGCTTGATGACCGTGGTGGACGCCTGGATCTTACCGGCGAGCTTCGGGGAAAGCGCGTTGACAGCGTAGGAGCAGCAGAGGTAGAACAGCATGAGCGCGATGCACTCCGGGCCGACCACAACGCCGCCCTCGTTGATGTGGATGAGCAGCGGCATATTCGGGAACATCGTCGTGAGGAACACGAGTGTATAGCGGGCGGAGAGCCAAGCCAGAGCCGCCGTCAGGGACGGATAATAGATCGTGGACAGGAACCAGCCCATATAATAGCCGTATTTCGGGCCGACCGTCGCTTCGGCATAGTCCACGATGCCGTTGACCTTTTCATATTTCTGGGACATACCGGCGAATGTGAGGATGCAGGCGAGCATGATCGCGCCGCCGATGAGCCATGCGATGACGCCGAGCGGCATATCACCGTTTGTGATCTGGAGGATCGTCTGTGCCTTGAAGAAAACGCCGGAACCGATGACAATGCCAACAACCATGCAAATCGCGGTGAAAAGACCGTATTTGCGTTCCAATTTGTTATTCATGAGAATACTTCCTTCCTGAAACCTGAAATGAGTGGCGCGAATACAAAACGTACCGTCGAACAGAGGGATCAACGAACCGCCTCCTGGCGGTGGAAGGGAAACCGGTCGCAGAGAAAATGATCATCAGAGCTTCGACATTATGTGCAACGGCAATTCCTCCCTTGGTGTGCGAAATCTTTCTGGTGGCATCATATCATGAACAAAAAACGATGTCAAGAGGATATATTTTTTGGACAACTTTAACATATAATGAAAAATCATCCACAAGTTACAAGTGTTACAAATCCTTTCTGTTTTAAAATTGCAGATTTTCCGGATACAATGCGAAATTTCATTCATTCGGAGTTTTGTCCATGAGCGGCGGACGTGAAAAATTTCTCCGTTGACAAACGGTCCGTTTCATGGCATGATGATGGGGAGGCGGCGGATCAGCCGCGCGCCCGATACTGTCCGCCAGTCGCCACTGCAGCCCTGCCGCAGGTCGATGACCGGGGTATCCAGAATCACGGCGCTCTGCGCCGAATCATGGAGGTCAGTATGAATCACGAAGAATATCCCCTGAACGTTGCTACCCCGCGCTCCTTTACTTATGTCACGCGGGACATCCCCCGCGTCACCGCTGCACAGCGCGAACGCGCCCTCAAGGCCACGCACTACAATGAATTTGCCTTCCCCGCAGGCATGCTGACGGTGGACATGCTCTCCGATTCCGGCACGACGGCCATGACCGATGTGCAGTGGTCGGCCATGTTCCTCGGCGACGAATCCTACGGCCGCAACAAGGGCTACTACGTCCTGCTGGACGCCCTGCGCGACTGCTTCGAGCGCGGCAACGATCAGAAGCACGTCATCGATCTCGTCCGCACGAACTGCAAGGACATCGACCGCATGATGGACGAGCTGTATCTGTGCGAATATGAGGGTGGCCTGTTCAACGGCGGCGCCGCGCAGATGGAGCGCCCGAACACGTTCATCCTGCCGCAGGGCCGCGCCGCAGAGGCCGTCCTGTTCGAGCTCGTGCGCAAGATCCTCGGCCAGCGCCATCCCGGCAAGGTCTTCACCATTCCCTCGAACGGCCACTTCGACACGACCGAGGGCAACATCAAGCAGATGGGCTCCATCCCGCGCAACCTCTACAACAAGGAGCTGCTCTGGGAGGTCCCGGAGGGCGGCACCTATGAAAAGAACCCGTTCAAGGGCAACATGAACACCGAAAAGCTCGAGGAGCTTATCGTAAAGCTCGGGCCGGAGAACGTTCCGCTCGTCTACACGACCATCACGAACAATACGGTCTGCGGCCAGCCCGTCTCGCTTGCCAACCTGCGCGAGAGCAGCCGCATCGCCCATAAGTACGGCATCCCGTTCATGCTCGATGCCGCGCGCTGGGCCGAGAACGCCTACTTCATCAAGGTCAATGAGGAAGGCTGCGCCGACAAGTCCATTGCAGAGATCGCAAAGGAAATGTTTGCCTGCTGCGACGGCTTCACGGCCTCGCTGAAGAAGGATGGCCACGCAAACATGGGCGGCATTCTGGCCTTCCGCGACCGCGGCCTGTTCTGGAAGAACTTCTCGGACTTCAACGAGGATGGCACGGTCAAAAACGATGTCGGCATCCAGCTCAAGGTCAAGCAGATCTCCTGCTACGGCAACGACTCCTACGGCGGCATGTCCGGCCGCGATATCATGGCGCTGGCCGCCGGTCTGTATGAGTGCCAGAACTTCGACTATCTCGACCAGCGCGTCAAGCAGTGCGAATATCTGGCTCAGGGCTTCTATAAGGCCGGTGTCAAGGGCGTCGTCCTGCCCGCAGGCGGCCATGGCGTCTACATCAACATGGATGAATTCTTCGACAACAAGCGCGCGCCGGAGAGCTTCGCAGGTCAGGGCTTCTCCATCGAGCTCATCCGCCGCTATGGCATCCGCACGGCAGAGCTTGGCAACTATTCCATGGAGTACGACCTCAAAACCCCGGAGCAGAAGGCGGAGGTCTGCAACGTTGTGCGCTTTGCCGTCAACCGCAGCCAGCTGACGCAGGAGCACATGGACTATGTCATCGCCGCCGTGAAGGCGCTGTATGAGGACCGCGAGTCCATTCCGAACGTCCGCATCGTCAAGGGCCACGATCTGCCGATGCGCCATTTCCACGCCTTCCTTGAGACCTATCCGAACGAGTAATAAAAATAACGACCGCACCGGCAGCGCCGGTGCGGTTTTTATATCAAGTACATGGCGAGGTGCAGCGCTCACATGCCGTTCCGCGCCTGCGGCAGACGCCGCAGAGATAGGAGCGGAAGAGCTGCACGTCTTTTTTCTTCATGCCGTTCTGCAGGCAGATGAATTTCAGCGATACAAAGGTCTCCGGGTGCAGCGGCACGGCCGACACGCCGTAGTAGGATGCGAACGACTCCGGCCCGAGCACGACGCCCATGCCGTCGCGCACAAGGCGCATGTTCGTCTCGATGCCGTCGGAGCGGTAAACACGGCTGAGAGAAATGCCATATTCCTGGCAGGTGCGGCGGAGCATGCGGTCCTCGGCCGAGTTTTCAAGGCCGGAGATCATGTTGCAGCCCTGCAGATCGCCGAACGACAGCCAGGGGAGGGCTGCGCGGGGATCGTCCGGCGACATGAGCACGCACTGGCGCTCCTGCACAAGGTCGCAGACGAACAGGGAAGGGTCGCCCTCCTCTCCAGCGGGCAGGCGGTCGAGCGCCAGATCGATGGAGCCGTCGCGCAGACCCGCCAGCACGTCGAGCCCGGCCTCCGTGACGAACGTCACATCGATCTCGGGGTGGCTGTCAAAATAGCGCGCAATATCCTGAAACAGCCGGTTGGAGTACACACGCGCGCCCATACCGATGCGCAGCCTGCGCCCGCGCCGTCCGTCCGGCTTGACGGCGCTGCAGAGCCGCTGCCACTGCTCTGCGACCGGCCGGGCCTCCCGGCAGAACGTCTCGCCCGCTGCCGTCAGCGTCAGCCCGCGGGGCGTGCGGACGAACAGGGGATAGCCAAGCTCGCCCTCGAGCCGCTGGATCTGCTGCGACAGCGCCGATTGGGAAATAAACTGCCGCTCTGCGGCCGCCGAAATGCTGCGGCAGTCCGCGATCTCCAGCACATAGAGCACCTGCGCGATCGTCATAGGCACATTTCCTTTCCTTCATGCTATAAGCAAATCTAATATCGTTATTATATTATCGTGTTTTACAATTTTCAAGTCTTTGCATAAAATTAATTTGTACGAATTGCGTAGAAGCACTTCGCAGAAAGGTGGTAATCGCATTGGATCGAATTCTGTTCTCCGGCAACGAAGCCATTGCGCGCGGCGCCTATGAAGCCGGCGTAAAAGTCTGTTCCGCTTATCCCGGTACCCCCAGCACGGAGGTATTCGAGGCGCTGCCCCAGTATCGTGATTCGCTTTACTGTGAGTGGGCGCCGAACGAAAAGGTCGCGACGGAAGTGGCCTACGGCGCAAGCCTCGCAGGTGTGCGCAGCCTCTGTGCGATGAAGCATGTCGGTGTCAACGTTGCGGCAGACCCCATTTTCACGGCTGCCTACAACGGCGTCGGCGGCGGCTTCGTCATTGTCTCCGCAGACGATCCCAGCATGCACTCCTCCCAGAACGAGCAGGATAACCGCCACTATGCCCGCGCAGCGAAGCTGGCCATGGTCGAGCCGTCCGATTCGCAGGAATGCCTGGACTTCATGCGTGAGGCCTACCGCATTTCCGAGCAGTTCGACATTCCCGTGCTCTTCCGCACCACGACGCGCGTGGCGCACTCCAAGAGCATCGTGACATTCGGCGAGCGTGAGGAGCAGGAGGCCAAGCCCTATGCCCGCAATACGCGCAAGAACATCGCCTCCCCGGCAAATGCCTTCCTGAACCACCCGAAGCTGGAAAAGACGCTCGAGGCTCTCGAGGCCTACGGCTGCACGTCCCCGCTGAACCGGATGGAGCTGAACGGCACCAAGGTCGGCGTCATCTCCGCCTCCATTGCCTATGAATATGCGAAGGACGCCTTCCCGGCGGACACGTCCTTCCTGAAGCTCGGCCTGACGAATCCGCTGCCGATGGACCTCATCCGTTCGTTCGCAGAGAAGGTCGAGAAGCTCTACATCATCGAGGAGCTCGACGATTTTATGGAATCCCAGATCCGCGCGGCCGGTATCGCCTGTGAGGGCAAGAGCCTGACTGGCAAGCTCTATGAGCTGAATCCGCAGCTCCTGAAAGAGCGCATCTTCGGCCGGAAGGCCGAGACGGTCGACGTCGGCGTCTCCGCCGTGTCCCGTCCGCCCGCACTGTGCCCGGGCTGCCCGCACCGCGGCTTCTTCTACACGATGTCCCGGCACAAGGACTTCGTGATCTCCGGCGATATCGGCTGCTATACTCTCGGCGGTTCCGCGCCCCTGAGCGCGCTGGACAGCGTCGTGTGCATGGGCGGCGGCTTCAGCATCGGCATGGGCATGTCCAAGGCCTTCGAGCTGACCGGCCAGACGGACCGCAAGGTCTTCGGCGTCATGGGCGACTCGACGTTCTTCCACAGCGGCATGACCGGCGCGGCCGAGATCATCTACAACAAGGGCAATCTCATTCCCGTCGTGCTCGACAACTCCATCACCGGCATGACCGGCCATCAGGAGAACCCCGGCAGCGGCCGCAATCTGCAGGGCGACATCGCTGAGGCCCTGAAGATCGAGGATATCCTCGCCGCCTACGGCTACAAGAACATTTACATCGTCGATCCGCAGGATCTTGAGGCCATGGAGCAGGCCGTGCAGAACGCGCTTGCCTCCGAGGTCCCCGCCGCCATCATCACGCGACGCCCGTGCCTGCTCATCAAGCGCATCAAGCACGACATCGGCCAATGCGTGGTGGACGAGGAGAAATGCGTCGGCTGCAAGCGCTGCCTGAAGGTAGCCTGCCCGGCCGTCACCATCCGCGACAAGAAGGCCCACATCGATCCGAACCAGTGCGTCGGCTGCACGGTCTGCGCGCAGGTCTGCCCGAAGGGCGCCATTTCCAGAAAGGAGAACTGAGCCATGAAAGCAACAAAGAGCGCACTCCTTGTCGGCGTCGGCGGTCAGGGCGCCATCCTGACGGCCAAGGTCCTGGTCAACGGCCTGATGAAGGCGGGCTATGACGTCAAAATGTCCGAGGTGCACGGTATGAGCCAGCGCGGCGGCAGCGTCTCCACGCAGGTGCACTGGGGCGAAAAGGTCTATTCTCCCGTGATCGGCAAGGGCGCGGCGGACATCATTGTCGCGTTCGAGAAAATGGAAGCCGTCCGCTATGCGGATTATCTGAAGCCTGACGGCGTTGCCGTCATCAACGATTATGAGATCGCATCTTCGAGCATTGCCGCCGGTCTGTGCGAGTATCCCGACGGCTGTCTCGAGGCCATGCAGCAGCATTTTCGCTGCCATGTGCTCAAGGCGGGCGAGATCGCCGAGCAGCTCGGCAATGCCAAATGCATGAACATCGTGCTCTTCGGCTCCATGGCCAAGGCGCTCGGCATGGACGACATCGATTGGGAAGCCGTCATTGCCGAGACCGTCCCGCCGAAATTCCGCGAGCTGAACCTGCGCGCCTACCGCGCCGGGCATGATGCCGTGCAGCTTTAAGATCGGAGGAACCATGATCCACAGCTTTACCGAGCTTCGGGAAAGGGCCGGCGCAGTCCGGCCCCAGACCGTTGCCGTTGCATGCGCGCATGACGCGCACACCCTTGAGGCCGTGCTGCATGCGGCGCAGGAGGGCATCCTGAATTATCTGCTCATCGGCCACCCGGAGGAGATTCTCTCCATCGGCCGCAGCCTCGGCTATACCGTCGCGCCGGAGACCGTTATCCCCGCCGAAACGGATGAGGAGGCGGCAGCCATTGCCGTTTCCCTTGTGCGCGAGGGCCGTGCAGGCTTCCTGCAGAAGGGCCTGATGCAGACGGCGACCATTCTGAAGGCCGTCGTCAACAAGCAGACCGGCATCGGCCTTGGCCGCCCCATGTCCCATGTGGCGCTGCTGGAGCTGCCGGGCTACCCGAAGCTGCTCGGCGTGACGGACGGCGGCATGATCCCGAATCCGGATCTGGAAGGGAAGAAGGCCATCGCCCACAACGCCGTCGCCATGTTCCACGGCCTCGGCTATGAGCGCCCGCTCGTCTCTGCCGTCTGCGCGGCGGAGAACGTCAGCCCGAAGATCATCGAGACCGTCGATGCGGCGGCGTTGAAGCAGGCTGCGCTCGAGGGAACGTTCGGCCCGTGCTATGTAGAGGGCCCCATTTCGCTCGATCTGGCTCTCAGCCGCGAGTCCGCACAGATCAAGGGCTATGAAAGCCCCGTGACCGGCGAGACGGATATCCTGCTCGTGCCCGGCATGGCGGCAGGCAACATGATGGTCAAGTCGCTCGTCCTGTTCGCCGGGGCCAGAATGGTCGGCGTCGTCACGGGCGCAAAGTGCCCCATCGCGCTCAATTCCCGCAGCGCAAGCTTTGAAGAGAAGTACCATTCGCTGCTTGTCTGCGCGCTGATGAGCAGCAGCCGCGAGGAGAATGCAGAATGAAGCTTTTGATCATCAATCCCGGCTCCACCAGCACGAAGCTGGCGCTCTACGACGGGGCGAAAAAGCTCCTGCAGGAGAATCTGGAGCATGATGCCGCTGCGCTGCAGCAGTATCACGGCATCGGCGATCAGGTGCCGATGCGTCTGGCCGTCATCCGCGATTTCCTCGACCGCAGCGGCGTGCATCCGGAGGAGCTTGCAGCCGTTATTGGCCGCGGCGGCCTTGTCTTCGGCCTGAAGACGGGCGGCTACCTTGTGAACGAAGACCTGTGCCATGCCCTTGTGGACGACGACCTCAGCCAGCCGCACGCCTCGAACCTTGGCGGCCTGCTGGCCCGCGAGATCGCTGCGCCGCTCGGCATCCCCGCCTATATCTACGACGCTGTGACGTCGGGCGAGCTGACGGACGTTGCCAAGATCACCGGCTTTGTCGATATTGAGCGCCGCAGCTTCTGCCACGTGCTCAACAGCCGCGCCATGGCCCTGCGCTATGCGCGTGAGCACGGCAAGCACTATGAGGAGCTGAATCTCATCGTCGCGCACCTCGGCGGCGGCATCTCCGCCAGTGTGCACCGCCACGGCGAGATCATCGACTCCGTCGGCGACGACGACGGCCAGTTCTCCCCGGAGCGCTCCGGCTGCGTGCCCTCACTCGGGCTCATCAAGCTCTGCTATTCCGGCAAATATACCTATGAGGAAATGCGGAAAAAGATCCGCGGCCGCGGCGGCATGTATGCCCACCTCGGCACGAGCGACTGCCGCGTCATCGAGCAGATGATCCGCGACGGCGACCGCCATGCCGACCTGATCTTCCAGGCGCAGGCCTATCAGATCGCCAAGGCCATTGGCCTGCTGTCCATCGTGCTCAAGGGCGACTGCGACGCCATCATCCTGACGGGCGGCGTGGCCAACTCCAAAATGCTGACGGAGCGTGTGGAGGACTACGTCAAATTCATCGCGCCGGTGTGCGTCATGCCCGGCGAGAACGAAATGGAGGCACTGGCCCTCGGCGGCATGCGCATCCTGCAGGGCGAGGAAAATGCCCGCATCTATCATATTTTAAACGGAGTAAATGGAAAGGAGGGGCAGGGATGATCTCGGAGAGCCTTGTCCATTTGGGAGAAAAGAAGTCCGGCATCCGCGAGCTGTTCGAGTACGGTCTCCGTCAGGCAGCCGTCGTCGGGAAGGAAAATGTCTATGACTATTCGCTCGGCAATCCCTCCGTACCCGCGCCGGAGGAGGTCGCCTCCATCATCCGCGAGCTTCTAGAGGGTGACAGCCTTGCTCTGCATGGCTACACGCCCGCAGGCGGCGCGAAGGAGGCCCAGCAGGCTGTTGCCGACGATCTGACGCAGCGCAGCGGCGATACGATCCGCCCGGAGAACATCTTCTTCACCTGCGGCGCGGCCCCAGCCCTTGTCGCCGTCCTCCGCGCGTTGGCTGTGGACGATGCCGAATTCGTCGCAATCGCCCCGTATTTCCCGGAATATCAGGTCTTTGTGTCCTACAACGGCGGCAAATTCGTCGAGGTCCCGCCCGATACGAAGAATTTCCAGGTCGATATCGCCGCTGTGGAGCGCGCGCTCACGCCGCACACGCAGGCCGTTCTGGTCAATTCTCCGAACAATCCCTCCGGTGTGATCTACAGCCGCGAGACACTCACGGCCCTCGGAGCCCTGCTCGAGCGCAAGAGCGCGGAATACGGCCACCCGATCTATATCATTGCCGACGAGCCCTATCGCGAGCTGGTCTATGACAATGCCGAAGTCCCGTATATCCCCGGCATCTACCGCGATACTGTCATCTGCTATTCTTACTCCAAGTCGCTGTCCATGCCCGGCGAGCGTATCGGCTACGTCTGCATCCCCGACAGCGTGACGGACAGTGCCAAGCTGCACGCCGCCGTCGCCGGTGCATCCCGCGCCTTCGGCCATGTCTGCGCGCCGTCCATGATGCAGCGTGTTATCGCTCGCGCCACGGGTCTGCGTCCCGACCTCGAGGCCTATGACAAAAACCGCCACACGCTCTACAACGCGCTGTCGGAAATGGGCTACGAGTGCGTGAAGCCCGAGGGCGCATTCTACATGATGGTCAAGGCCCCGGGCGGCGACGCCCATGTCTTCTCCGAGCGCGCCAAAAAAGAAAATCTGCTGCTTGTCCCGGCGGACAGCTTCGGCTGCCCCGGCTTCTTCCGCATCAGCACCTGCGTCGATCCTGCCATGATCCAGCGGAGCCTTCCCGCATTCCGGCGCGTCCTGCAGGACTAAGGCGGGATGCCCATCTCGATACTGCACCCTCAGCGGCATGGTCCTCGCCGGGCCATGCCGCAGCTTGTCATAAAAGTCCCATCGGGCTTTTCTGCCAAGCTGCTTTCAGAATTGCAAAATCAATTTTTAGAGCATGATTTTGCAATTCTGCCGCTGAGGCGGGTGATCGAACGCGAAAGGACACCCTGACGGTTTCCTTTCACACTTTTCTTCCCTCCGAAACTATTGACTTGGCATTCTTTGATAGCCTGAGCGGCATGGTCCTCATCGGGCCATGCCGCTATTTCTGATTCCGTATTCCGTATCTTTTCCAATTTTTTGTCGAATTCCTTCCCGCATTTTCTTGACACGATCCGGAAATCATGATAGTATTAGCAAGTATGGAAAGCAGTAAGCCTTGCGCGCTGCGCAAGGGGGTTTCAGCAGTCTTTCCACATGGCGGCAACGCCTTATTGATGGAGTTAAAAGCTCAAATTTTATAAGTTGGTAACTTTATAACCGGTGCGAAAGCACATCAACTTGTGAAACGGTCAATAAGAGTAGTAAAAGTAATCTTTGCTATATAGACTCTGAAACCTGTCATCTTTGTCCTGCTGCGGCGGCGCGCGATCGCGTCCGCCGGGAGTGCGCTATGCGGCAAGTGAGGGGTTCACTTGCCGTTTTTTGATCTTTCCGGGGAAATGGGGGAGCTTCCATGGAAAATAAGCTGAAGCTTTATGGGTTCAATAACCTGACAAAGGCGCTGAGCTTTAACATTTACGACGTCTGCTATGCCAAGACTGAACGCGAGCAGCAGAAGTATATTGCCTATATCGATGAGCAATATAACTCTGACCGTCTCGTGAAGATCCTGACGAACGTCTCGCAGATGATCGGCGCAGAGGTCCTGAACATCTCCAAGCAGGATTATGATCCGCAGGGCGCTTCCGTCACGCTCCTTCTGGCCGAGGATGCCGCCATCAAGCGCGCGGATAGCCGTCTCGTGCTCGGTCACCTCGATAAAAGCCATGTTACAGCGCACACTTACCCGGAATACCACCCCGAAACCTGCATCGCCACGTTCCGCGTGGACATCGACGTGGAGACCTGCGGGGAGATCACGCCGCTTTCTACTCTGGATTATCTAATCGGCAGCTTCGATTCCGACATCATCACGCTGGATTACCGCGTGCGTGGCTTTACGCGTGACGTGTCCGGAAAAAAGCTGTTTATCGACCATGACATCACGTCGATCCAGGACTATATCGACGCCAAGATTCTGGCACGTTACGATGCCATCGACATCAACGTCTATCAGGCGAACCTCTTCCACACGAACATGCTCATCAAAGAGCTGGATCTGCAGAACTACCTGTTCAACGTGGATGCCAACGAGCTTCCGCCTCAGACCCGGCTGGACATCAGCTCCAGTCTGCGGCGCGAAATGATCGAGATCTTCAGCGGAAGGAACATCTATTGATATGGAAAACCAGCTTTCTCAGGCACGCGCGCCGATCTTTGAGGCTTTGCGTGCCTTTTCCAAAGAGCGCGTCGTTCCGTTCGATGTGCCGGGCCACAAGCACGGGAAGGGGAATCCGGAGCTGACGGAGTTCCTCGGGCAGGCCACAATGGATGCCGACGTCAACTCCATGAAGCCACTCGACAACCTCTGCCACCCGGTGTCCGTCATCCACGACGCCGAGGTGCTGGCAGCGCAAGCCTTCGGTGCAGCACATGCTTTCTTCATGGTCAGCGGAACGACCGGCTCCGTGCAGGCCATGATCCTGAGCGTGTGCAAAAGGGGCGACAAGATCATCATGCCGCGCAATGTGCACCGCAGTGCCATCAATGCGCTCGTGCTGTGCGGTGCCGTGCCGGTCTATGTTAATCCGGGCGTCGATCCGCAGCTCGGCATCGCGCTGGGCATGTCGCTTGCCGACGTGGAGCGCGCCATCGAGGCCAATCCGGACGCGAAGGCTGTCCTTGTGAACAATCCGACGTATTACGGCGTCTGCTCTGATCTGCGAAGCATCGTGAAGCTGGCTCATGCGCACGGCATGCGCGTGCTGGCGGACGAAGCTCACGGTACGCATTTCTCGTTTTCGGACGCGCTGCCCGTTTCCGCCATGGCGGCGGGGGCGGATATGGCGGCCGTCAGCATGCACAAGTCCGGCGGCAGCCTGACGCAGAGCTCCATGCTGCTCATCGGTCCTGCCATGAGCGAGGGCTATGTCCGCGCCGTGATCAACCTGACACAGACGACAAGCGCATCGTACCTGCTGCTGGCAAGCCTGGACATTTCGCGCCGGAATCTGGCCCTGCGCGGGCAGGAGACCATGACGCGCGTCGCTGCGCTGGCGGAATATGCCCGCGCGGAGATCAACGCCATCGGCGATTACGATGCGTTCTCCAAAGAGCGCATCAACGGAACGAGCTTTTTCGACTTCGACATCACGAAGCTGTCCGTCCACACGCTCGGGCTTGGGCTGGCTGGGATCGAAGTCTATGATCTGCTGCGCGACGAATACGGCATCCAGATCGAATTCGGCGACATCGGCAACATTCTGGCCTATGTGTCCGTCGGCGACCGCGAGCGCGAGATCGAGCGCCTCGTCAGCGCCATGGCCGATCTGCGCCGCCGCTTCAAGCGTACCGGCACGGCAGGTATGCTGACGCAGGAATACATTCCGCCGCAGGTCGTGCTTTCCCCGCAGGACGCGTTTTACGGCCGGAAGGTCCGTCTGCCGCTGGAGCAATGCGAGGGCCGCGTCTGCGGCGAGTTCGTCATGTGCTATCCGCCCGGCATCCCCATCCTTGCGCCGGGCGAGCGCATCACGCGCGACGTACTGGACTATATCACCTATGCCAAGGCCAAGGGCTGCAACCTGACCGGCCCGGAGGACCTGCACACCGAATACCTGAACGTGCTGACAAAGGAGTGAGACAATGGAGCTTTGGTTTACGGAGCGGCATACGCCGTATGTGAATTTTTCCATCAAGGTCGAGCGCCAGCTCTATACGGCGCAGAGCGAATTCCAGCGGATCGACGTGTTCGAGTCGCGGGAATTCGGCCGCTTCCTGACGCTTGACGGCTATATGATGCTGACGGAGAAGGACGAGTTCATCTATCATGAGATGATCACGCACATCCCCATGGCCGTCCACCCGAATCCCGAGAATATCCTCGTCATCGGCGCGGGTGACGGCGGCGTCGTGCGCGAGCTGACGCGCTATCAGTCGCCGAAGTGCATCGACCTCGTCGAGATCGACGAGCTGGTCATCGAGGTCTGCCGCAAGTATCTGCCGAAGACGGCCTGCCGCCTCGACGACCCGCGCGTGCATATCCATATTGCAGATGGACTGAAATTCATCCGCTCCTGCGAGAACAAATACGACCTCATCATCGTGGACTCCACGGACCCGTTCGGCCCCGGTGAGGGCCTGTTCACAAAGGAATTCTACGGCAGCTGCTATAATGCCCTGCGCGAGGACGGCATCATGGTCAATCAGCACGAAAGCCCGTTCTATGCCGCCGATGCGGCCGCCATGCAGCGTGCGCACAAGCGCATCGTGGAATGCTTCCCCATCAGCCGCGTCTATCAGGCGCATATCCCGACGTATCCGTCCGGCCATTGGCTGTTCGGCTTTGCCTCGAAGAAATACCATCCCGTCACGGACTTCAATCCGACGGCCTGGACGCTTCTTGGCCTTTCTACCCGCTATTACAATGCGAAGCTGCACCGCAGCGCCTTCTCCCTGCCGACGTATGTCGAGGAGCTGCTGCGCGATGTGGAGCCGCAATAAGGAGAGATCATTATGGCAAAATTACTGGTCATTGGCTGCGGCGGCGTTGCACAGGTCGCCATTCAGAAGTGCTGTCAGAATGACGGCCTGTTTACGGAGCTCGTGCTCGCCAGCCGCACAAAGGCGAAGTGCGACGCCCTCAAGGAAAAGCTCGCCGGGAAGACGAAGACCGCCATCACCACGGCCGAGGTCGACGCCGATAACGTCGCCGCGCTGTGTGTGCTCATCCGCGACGTCCGCCCGGATGCCGTGCTGAATCTGGCCCTGCCGTATCAGGACCTTTCCGTGATGGAGGCCTGCCTCGAGTGCGGCGTGGACTATATCGACACCGCGAACTACGAGCCTGAGAACACCGACGATCCCACATGGCGCGAGATCTACGAAAAGCGCTGCAAGGAGCTGGGCTTCTCCGCCTACTTTGACTATTCGTGGCAGTGGGCCTATGACGAGCGCTTCCGCAAGGCCGGTCTGACGGGCCTGCTCGGCACCGGCTTTGACCCGGGCGTCACGTCCGTGTTCGTCGCCTATGCCAAGAAGCACTATTTTGACGAGATCCACACCATCGACATCCTCGACTGCAACGGCGGCGACCACGGCTATCCCTTCGCCACGAACTTCAACCCGGAGGTCAACCTCCGCGAGGTCTCTGCGCCCGGCTCCTATTGGGAGGACGGCCACTGGATCGAAATTCCCGCCATGTCCATCCATCGCGAGTATGATTTCCCGCAGGTCGGCAGGAAGGACATGTATCTGCTGCACCACGAGGAGATCGAGGCGCTGGCCCGCAACCTTCCGGAGGTCAAGCGCATCCGCTTCTTCATGACATTCGGTCAGAGCTATCTGACGCATATGAAGTGCCTTGAGAACGTCGGCATGCTCTCGACGACGCCGGTCGAATTCAACGGTCAGCAGATCGTCCCCATCCAGTTCCTCAAGACGCTGCTGCCGGACCCGGCCTCGCTCGGCCCGCGCACCGTCGGCAAGACGAACATCGGCTGCATCATCACCGGCGTCAAGGATGGCAAGGAGAAGACCATCTATATCTACAATGTCTGCGACCATCAGGAGTGCTATAAGGAGCTCGGCTGCCAGGCTGTTGCCTATACGACGGGCGTTCCGGCCATGATCGGCGCCGCCATGGTGCTCTCCGGTCAGTGGAGCAAGAAGGGCGTCTACACGACCGACGAGTTCGACCCCGATCCCTATATGCAGATGCTGAATGAATACGGCCTGCCCTGGGTCGTGGAGGAGAACCCCGAGACCGTCGCATGAACACGCCGTATTACCTGATCGATGAGGCCGCTCTGCGCCGGAACCTTGAAATTCTCCGCGGCGTGCGTGAGCGCACTGGCTGCAAAATTCTGCTGGCGCAGAAGGCGTTCTCCATGTTCGCCGTCTATCCGATCATCGCGGAATATCTCGACGGCGCGACGGCCAGCGGCCTTTTTGAGGCCCGGCTGGCGGCCGAGGAGCTGCAGGGCGAAAACCATGTGTTCTCCGCCGCCTACCGCGCCGAGGATATCCCGGAGCTGGCCCGCCTGTGCGACCATGTCGTGTTCAACTCCTGTGCCCAGCTTCGCGCCTACGCGCCGCAGGTCCTCGCTGCCGGGAAGCAGGCCGGCCTGCGCATCAATCCCGAGTGCTCCACACAGGAGGGCCACGCGATCTATGACCCCTGCGGCGAGAAGTCCCGCCTCGGCGTTACCCGGGCGCAGTTCGACCCCGAGGTGCTGCCGCTGCTCAGCGGCCTGCACTTCCACACGCTCTGCGAGCAGGATTCCGATGCGCTGGAGACGACGCTGAATGCCGTCGAGGCACGCTTCGGCGAGTTTTTCCCCGGACTGCGCTGGCTGAATTTCGGCGGCGGGCACCACATCACCCGGCCGGGCTATGACATTCCGCGGCTTGAGCGCTGCATCGACCGCATCCAGCAGCGCTATGGCCTGCAGGTCTATCTGGAGCCGGGCGAGGCCGTCGCGCTGAACGCGGGCATCCTGCGCACCACCGTGCTCGATATCGTGGAAAACGGCGGAAAGATCGCCATTCTGGATACGTCCGCCGCCTGCCATATGCCGGATGTGCTGGAGATGCCATACCGCCCGCCGCTGCGCGGCAGCGGCCTGCCGGGGGAAAAGGCCTATTCCTACCGCCTCGGCGGACCGACGTGTCTGGCAGGGGACATCATTGGGGATTATTCCTTTGACCGTCCGCTGGCCGTCGGCGATGTGCTGGAATTCGGCGACATGGCCATTTATTCCATGGTGAAGAACAACACATTCAACGGCATGCCGCTCCCGTCCATCGCGCTTCGCACTTTGGGCGGCACGGAGCGCTGCATCCGCAGCTTCGGCTACGAGGATTTCAAGCAGCGCCTGTCATAAATTTTCCGCACCCGCATAGAGTCGAATGGGGGTGTTCGGAATGAAGAACTGGATCAAACCCGCCGGGCTCTATGCGCTGGTCTGCGCGGCGGCACTGCTGTCTGCGATGGCGCTCTCCCGCGTGGGGAGCGCCGTTGCCGTATTTTCCCGGGAAACCGGGACGACCGTCGTTGTGGATGCCGGGCACGGTGGAGAAGACGGCGGGACATTGTCGTGCACCGGCGTGCGGGAAAGCGGCCTCAATCTGGAGATCGCGCTGCGCGTGAACGACCTGTTTGCCCTCCTCGGGCAGAGGACGCGTATGCTGCGCACACAGGATGTATCGCTGCACGACACGGAAGCTGCGACGATCGCGGCGCGCAAAGCGTCCGATATCCGCGCGCGCGTCCGCCTGACGGAGGAAACGCCGAAGGCCGTGCTCCTGAGCATTCATCAGAATCATTTTCCGGAGTCAAAATACCGCGGCGCGCAGGTGTTTTATGCCGCCGCAGACGGCAGCCGCGCACTGGCGGAACGGCTGCAGACCGCACTTGGCACGCAGCTTGATCCGGACAATCACCGGGCCTGCAAAAAAGCGGGGGAGATCTACCTTCTGAAGCATGTGAGCTGCCCTGCTGTGCTCGTGGAGTGTGGCTTCCTGTCCAATCCGGCGGAGGAGGCCCTGCTGCGCACGCCGGAATATCAGAAGAAGCTTGCGGCAGTCCTGTGCTGCGGCATGCTGGAATTTCTGGAGGAACCCTATGAAAGCTGCTAAGACCGTTTTTCTCTGCTCGAACTGCGGCAACGAGACGCCGCGGTGGCAGGGCCGCTGCCCGTCCTGCGGGCAGTGGAACACGCTGGAGGAATATACCCCGCCGCAGGCCGCCGCGCCGTCCCGCAGCAGTCTCTCCAACCGAACGTCCGCCGCGCGCGGTGTCGGCGTGCAGCCGAAGCGCCTGAACGAGGTGACGAGCGGGGAAGAGCTGCGCTTCGGGACCGGTCTGTCCGAGCTGGACCGGGTGCTGGGCGGCGGCGCGGTGCGCGGGTCGCTCGTGCTCGTGAGCGGCGCGCCCGGCATCGGCAAATCCACGCTGCTGCTGCAAATTTGTGCGCAGATCTGCAGGGAGCAGACGATCCTCTATGTCTCCGGCGAGGAGAGCGAGAACCAGCTCAAGCTCCGTGCCGAGCGCCTCGGCGTGCAGTCCGACGCGCTGTGGCTGCTGTGCGAGACGAGTCTGGACGAAATTCTGGCCGCGGCCGAACGTATGCAGCCCGGCCTTCTCATCGTTGACTCCATCCAGACGCTCTACACGGAGGACAAGACGTCCTCGCCCGGCAGCATCGCGCAGGTCCGCGACTGCACGATGCGCCTGATGCAGTATTCCAAGCGCTGCGGCGTGACGGTGTTTGTCGTCGGCCACATCAACAAGGAGGGCGCGATCGCCGGACCGAAGGTGCTCGAGCACATGGTCGACTGCGTCCTGTATTTCGAGGGCGAGGAGCACACGACCTACCGTCTGCTGCGCGCGGCGAAGAACCGCTTCGGCTCCACAAACGAGATCGGCGTGTTTGAAATGGACGACCGCGGCCTGCGCGAGGTCCCGAATCCCTCGGAGCTGCTGCTGGCCGGGCGGCCGCTTGGCACGCCGGGCACCTGCGTCGCCTGCGTGATGGAGGGCACGCGCCCGGTCCTTGCCGAGGTGCAGGCGCTCGTATGTCAGACGACCTACAACATGCCGCGCCGCACGAGCAATGGCTATGACTATAACCGCGCCGCCATGCTGCTGGCCGTGCTGGAAAAGCGCGGCGGCCTGCGGTTCGGCTCGGCGGACGTCTACCTGAACGTCATCGGCGGCCTGCGTCTGGACGAGCCTGCCGCTGATCTGGCAGTTGCCATCGCCGTCGCCTCCGCCGCGCTGGACAAGCCTGCGCCCGATACGCTCGCCGCCATCGGCGAGGTCGGCCTGACCGGCGAGATCCGTGCCGTCAACCAGCTCAATCAGCGCCTGTCCGAGCTGCACCGGCTCGGCTTCACGCGCTGCCTCATCCCGCGCAGCGGCACGCAGAGCCTGCACGCACCGGAGGGGCTGGAGCTGCTGCGGGTGCGCAATATTCGCGAGGCCATGGCTGTCGCGCTCTGAGCAGAGTCGAATATGCCTGCATTCGCTCCGGCGGGGTCGTCCTGCCGGAGCGATTTTTTGGGCAAAAACGCCGGGATATGCGCCGGGGCAGCCGGGAAACCGTCAAAATAACAGTAGATTTTTTCTGAGAATTATTGTATGATATTGCTTTGGAAAGAATACTGACGGGAGGGGAATCATATGCCCGGGATCAAATATATCACCCGCGTGCTGCGCGGTGTCCGCTTTGAAAAGCTGAACTACGTCATGGGCGTTGTCAAGCAGAAGAGCGGCCACAGCAAGGCGCGCACGTTCTGCGACATTCTCTGGTGCGCGGCGCGCTACGGCGCAGGGTACTATGACTATGTGATGTTCGGCTTCTATGCCATGAACGGCAGGCAGCGCGACACCTATCTGACGCGCGTGCGCAATAAAAAGGTCTGCGAGCTGATGAATCAGCCCGGCTATGGTGATGAGTTCGATGATAAGCTCCGCTTCAATGTCCGCTTTGCCGATTTCCTCGGCCGCCGGACGCTGAATGCCGCCGCGGCAACGCCGGATGAGCTGTCCGCATTCCTGCAGGGGCTCGACTGCTTCTTCGCCAAGCCGAGCCGCGGCACCTGCGGCAACGGCATCGAGAAGCTCCGCACGGCAGACTGGCCGGATGCGGAGAAGCTGCTGGCCTATCTGAAGGAAAAGGGCCTCGACGTGCTGGAGGAGCCGCTTGCGCAGCATCCGGATATGGCGAAGCTGCACCCGCAATCCGTCAACACCATGCGCATCGTCACGGACCGTGTCGGCGACACCGTACACATTGCCTATATCGTGCTGAAGATCGGCAGGGGAGACGGCTTCTGCGACAACTCCGGGCAGGGCGGCGTCATCTGTCGCGTGGACGAGAAGACCGGTAAGATCTGCTCCGTCGCAACGGACGATTATTTCAACGTCTACGAAACGCATCCGGATACCGGCATCCGCTTCGAGGGCTATCAGCTCCCGATGGTGCAGGAGGCCGTGGACTTTGCGAAGAAGGCTGCGCTCGTTGTGCCGCAGATCTGCCACGTCGGCTGGGATGTTGCCGTCACGCCGGACGGCCCCGTGCTCATCGAGGGCAACGATTACCCCGGAACGGATCTGTGCCAGCTTGCGCCGCACTATCCGGAGAAGCAGGGCCTCTGGCCGTATTACAAGGAAATTCTGAATATCAAATAAATAGGGAGCATTCGTCATGGAACAAGAGCTGCACCCCAATGCGGGGAAAAACGACATCATTGAGGTCGACGGCGTGCGCTATCAGCGCCTGCCCATCAAGACCCACCTGATCACGGATAAGGACAACATCCTCGACGTGGCCGAGAAGTACGGCAAGCCCGTGCTGTCCAAGCCCGGCGACGTGCTGTTCATCTCGGAAAAATGCGTGGCCTGCACGCAGCGCCGCGCCATTCCGCTTGCGGACATCAAGCCGCGCAAGCTGGCCTATAAGCTCAGCGCCCATGTCACCAAGACGCCGCACGGCATCGGCCTCGGCATGCCCGAGACAATGGAAATGGCCCTGCGCGAGGTCGGCTCGCTGCGCATCCTGTTTGCGGCCGCCATCTCTGTCATCGGCAAGAAGATTTTCCGCAAGAAGGGCTGGTTCTACGCCGTGGCCGGTTACCGCGCCCGCTCCATCGACGGCCCGTGCCACAACACGATCCCGCCGTACAACCACTATGTCGTCCTCGGTCCGCTGAAGCCGGATCAGGTCGCAAAGGACATTGCTGCGCGCGTCGGCTATGACGTCGCCATCGTCGATATCAACGACCTCGAGGGCCAGATCCTCGGCGCTTCCTCCAAGGCCGTGAACAAGAAGCTCTATGCCCGCATTCTGAAGGACAATCCGCTCGGTCAGGACGACCAGCAGACCCCGATGGGCATCATCCGCCGCGTGGACTGATCTCCCGCCTGCACGAAAAACAGCTCCGGCACATAGACTGTGTCGGAGCTGAAATTATGCGTGCGGAGGGGATCGGAATGGACTTTTCCCGGGAAAGGGCGCAGGCCTATGCGCACCGCTGGGCCTTTGGGCGAAATCCGGAGTATCTCGCCTTTGACCGGCTCGGCGGAGATTGCACGAGCTTTGTTTCGCAGTGCCTGCTGGCAGGCGGCGCACCGGAGGACCTGACTCCGCTGTGGGGCTGGTATTACCGCTCCGGAAACAACAAGGCGCCTGCCTGGAGCGGCGTCGAGCCGTTCTGGCGCTTTTTCACGCGCTCCGACCGCGAAGACGGCCTGCGCGGCGTAGAATGCGGCCCGGAAGATCTGCAGCCGGGCGATGTCATCCAGCTCAGCTTCGACGGGCGGCGTTATGCGCACTGCCTGCTCGTTGTGGGAACGGGGCGGCAGATCCTCGTCTGCGCCCACGATGAGGACAGCGATTTCCGCCCATTATCCACCTACGAGCGGCAGAAGACCCGCTTCCTTCACTGGATGCTGCCGTTCAGCAGCGCCTTGCCGAGCGCCTCCGGCGAGTGATAGATCGTCTGCGCCCCGGCTGCGCGCAGCTCGGCCTCCGTGCGGAAGCCCCAGCCGACCGTGGCGCAGGGGAGACCGGAATTCCTCGCAGTCTGCAGATCGACCTCGGAGTCGCCGAGATAGATCGCATCGTCCGCCGTGCTGCCGAGCCGCTGCAGTGCCGCGAGGACCATATCCGGCGCAGGCTTTTTGGAACAGGCAGGAGATTCGCCGACCGCAACGTCGATGATGCCGTCAAAATACAGCGTGCGGATGAGCTGCACGGCCGGATCGGCCTTGTTTGAGACGATGGCCATGCGGAAGCCCGCCTGCTGCAGGCGCTGCAGCAGCTCCGGAATGCCGGGATAGGGGACGGTCTTGTTGTGATAGTTTTCGCAGTAATGCGCCTTCATGCACGCCAGCGCACGCTCGATCTCGACCTCGGAGCTGCCCTGCGGTACGGCGCGGGTCAGCAGCATTTTCAGACCATTTCCGACAAACCGCCGGACCTCCTCCAGCGAGCGCTCCGGATAGCCATAGGTCCGCAGCGCAAAATTCGTACTGTCGCGCAGGTCCTCCAGCGTGTTCAGCAGCGTGCCGTCGAGGTCAAATAACAGGGTCTTTCTCATGATGTGTCTCCTTTGGAGCCGGACGCGAGAGGGGATTGGCCTCTGCGGCGATCTTCAGCTCGGTATTTTCGATGTGGGTGTAAATCTCCGTCGTGTTCAGGTGCTCGTGGCCGAGCACCTCCTGCACCGTTTTGAGGTCCACGCCGTTTGCGACCATCAGCGTGGCGGCGGTGTGGCGCAGCTTGTGCGCGGAGTATTGCTCCGGGTCCAGCCCGGCCGCCAGCATGTGCTTTTTGACCAGACGGTGCACAGCTGTCACGCTCAGGCGCCTGTGGTCACGGGAGCCGAACAGCGCCCGATCGTCATCCAGAACGATTTTGTTGCGTTCGGGAAGGTAGGTGTCCAGCGCCTCACGCGTCGTTTCGCCGAAATAGACGAAACGCTCCTTGTTCCCTTTGCCTGTTACGCGGATTCGGTCGCTGTATACGTCATTTCGATTCAGACCGACCAGCTCCGCGCGGCGGATGCCGCAGTTCAGAAACAGCATCAGGATCGCATAGTCGCGTGCCCGGTTCGGCCCGTCGACCGCAGCGAGCAGGCGGCGGCTTTCCTCGAGCGTCAGATACTTCGGCAGGGCACGGCGCATACGCGGGTACTCGATGTCCTGCGCGGGATTCTCGTCGAGCAGCTTCGTGCGGGTGGTCAGATATTTGAAAAACGACTTGATGGCCGAAAGCTTCCGCGCGCGTGCCGACGCACCGAGGCCGGAGCCGTCCTGCGTCCTGCGTTCGCGAGCTAGATAGCTCAGGAAGTCGAAGATATCGTTCGTCGTCACGCTTCGCAGAAATTCGACATCGACGTGCCGGACGGAGATCGTCTCCAGATCGGTGTCGATCGGCATTTCGCTGCGCATGAGCACAAGGAACCGCAGGAACATCCGCAGGTCCAGATGATATTCGTCGATGGTCTTGGGCGACTGGCCCTTGATGGTCTCGTGGTACGCCAGAAATTGCCGCAGGATCTCCGGAGTATCCGGATCGATCATAATAACACCTCCAAACAGGCGCCGGGACCGGAAAACCGGCATTCGGCTTTGTATGCCACTATTATAGCATATCTCTGTCTCAAACGCAACAAAATTTTTATTTTGTTGCGTTCGTTCATTTCAACTGTTCGCGAGAATTCGGGACAACATTCCGGCCGCCTCCGGTTGCTGCCGCTCTCCCTTCCGGCTGCGGGATCGTGCCCGCTGCGGCGTGAGCCTGAGCAATTCCGGAATCCGTTCGACCGGCTATCCGCAAGCTCGCAGGCCTCTCCATGAGCGCCCGATTTGTGCTTGGGGCTTGACGCCCGAACCGCGCTCTGGTATACTATAGTTGCAGACAATCGCATGGTTCCCGAGGAATTGGACCTCGGGTTCCCAGCGCGGTCTCCCGGGAGGTCTTCGGAATGCGAATACTGATTTGCGCCATTCGGGTTGCAGGTATTCCGCTTATAGCCGGAGGCCTCCTTCTTTTGCATCGCAGATGCCCCGGCGATGGCCGGACCGGTATCTGCGTTCTTTTTATGCATTTTATGCAGGAATTATATTCAATTTTGAGTCTTGTTTTGGCGGGAAATGGTGAATAATCCCCGGATTCCCCTGCCGATTTCTTTCGTTTCTCCGTTTCAAGGTTATTTTTATGTTAAATCTTTCCATTTCCTCTTGACAAAAGGACTACTTCCCTGCTAAACTAGGTCAATAGCTAACTGATATTTCGCGCACGCGTAATACACGCGTAATATCAGGAAAAGAAAAAGGGAGGTAACCAAATGAAAGCAAGATTTCAACGCGCGCTGGCGCTCCTGCTGGTGCTGGTACTGACGCTGGGGTGCATCCCGGCCGTATCCGCCGTGCAGCCGAATGAGCCGGTCACCAACCCGGAACCGGCTGAGGAAGCGGCACAGCTTCCGGAGGGCTCCGATCTCGGCGCGATCCTGCAGGGAAGCAAGGACGCAGAGCTCGAAGCGCTGCAGCCGGAGACCCCGAAGGACACCGATCTTGTCCGCGTCATCGTGGAGCTCGACGCTCCCGCCCTGACGGAGCAGAGCGGCATGTTCGCAGGAAAGGCTCTGACGGATGCGGGCCGCACAGCGCAGCAGAACGTCATTGCCGCGCAGGAGCAGGTCGAGGCGAAGATCGCCGAGGCCGCACCGGAGGCTTCCGTGCGCTATTCCTATTCTCTCCTGCTCAACGGTATTGCGCTGGAATGCGCCTATGGCCATATCGCGGAGCTGGAAGCTCTGCCGGGCGTCAAGGCCGTCCATATGGTGCAGACCTATGAGCTTCCTACGGAGCCGAAGGTTACCTCCGGCGGCGGCATGATCGGCGCGCCGACAGCCTGGAATCTCGGCATGGACGGCTCCGGCATGGTCGTCGCCGTGCTGGACACCGGCCTTGACACCGATCACGCTGCCTTTGCCGTCGATCCCAAGACGCCTGCCGTTGTGCGGGGCGACATCGATGAGATTCTTTCCGCAGGCACGCTGCAGGCGCAGCGCCTTGTGCGGGACCTCTCCTCCAGCAGTGTCTACCTGAGCGGCAAGGTCCCCTATGTGTTCGACTATGCCGATCACGACACGGACGTCAACCATCACGGCGGCTCCGACCACGGCACGCACGTTGCCGGTATCGTTGCAGCCAACCCCGCGGACGGCAGCGTCACCGGCGTTGCGCCGCAGGCTCAGCTCATGATCCTGAAGGTCTTCCCGGACGGCAGCACCGGCGCAAACTCCGATGATATTCTTGCCGCGCTGGAAGACTGCGTCACGCTCGGCGTCGACGTCGTGAACCTCTCGCTCGGCTCCCCCGCCGGCTTTACTTACCGCAGCGACCTGCTGAGCACGATGGAGGTCTATGACCGTCTGGCCAAGGCCGGCATCATCGTTGCGGCGGCCGCCGGCAACGAATACTCCGCCGCCTATAAGAACCTGTGGGGCACGGACCTGTCGCTGACGTCCAACCCGGACTACGGCATCGTCGGCTCCCCGAGCTCCTATTCCCAGACCCTGTCCGTGGCGAGCGCCGACAACGTGACCATCCGCAGCGCCTACTTTGAAGCGGCCGGACGCAAGATCACGTTCACGGATACGGCCACGACGAACAACCCCGAGGGCGGCTTCATCCGCGTGCTCGGCGGCAAGACGCTTGACTATGTCGTCGTGCCAGGCAGCGGCGAGGAGGCGGATTACGCCAACCTGAATGTCAAGGGCAAGGTCGTGCTCGTCAGCCGCGGCGTTACGACGTTTGCAGAAAAGCACGAAATGGCCCACGCCAAGGGTGCGGCAGCCTGCATCGTCTATAACACCGAGGCGGGCATGATCAACATGAGCATCGACTCGTTCCCGATCCCTACGATCTTTATCTCGCAGGCAGACGGTCAGGCGATGGTCGCCGCCGCCAAGGACGGCGTCGGGACGCTGACCGTTTCCAACTCGACCTATGACGCTCCCTCCGAGACGGGCGGGCAGCCCTCCTCGTTCTCGTCCTGGGGCTCGACGTCCCAGCTGGAGATCACGCCGGACATCATGGCTCCCGGCGGCAACATCTATTCTTCCCGCGACAACAATTCCTATGGTCTGATGTCCGGCACGTCCATGGCGACGCCGCATCTGGCGGGCGCCAGCGCGCTGATGCTGGAGTACCTCCGCACGGCGGGCATCGAGGGCGACGCCATGACGCTGGCCTACGCGCTGATGATGAGCACGGCCGTCCCGGCCAAGGGCAGCAACGGCGTAACGGCGTCCCCGCGCAAGCAGGGCGCAGGTCTTGTGAACCTTGCCTCCGCTATGGCGACGAAGGCCTATCTGCAGGTCGAGGGCAAGGAGCGCCCGAAGCTGGAGCTCGGCGACGATCCCGACAAGACCGGCGAATATCAGATGACGCTCCGCGTGGTGAACTTCGGCACGGAGCCGCTGCAGTACGCCATCACCCCGACCGTCCTGACGGAAAACGCCGAAACGAAGGGCGATTACGGCAATGTGCAGGTCTATTTTGCCACGCAGACCTCGCGCGACATCACGGCGCAGACGACATGGACGACGGACTGCACCAATAACGTCGTGACCGTTCCCGCCAAGGGCACGGCAGATGTGACCGTGACGGTCAAGCTCTCCGATGCGCTGCGCAAGGAGCTTACGGACACGTTTGAAAACGGCATTTACATTGAGGGCTACATTACCCTGAAGCAGCAGGCAACGGCCGAGGGCGTCACAGGCTGCGACCTTTCTATCCCCTACCTTGCCTTCTACGGCGACTGGGATCAAGCCCCGGTCATCGACATCGGCTACTACTGGCAGAAGCTGCAGGGCGAGCCGAACTGGGCCAGCCAGTACCTGAACTACGGCGGCAGCATGCTCTCCGGAACGGGCAGCTTCTATGTGTTCGGCGGCAACCCCTATGCGCCGGAGCTGGCCTACTATCCGGAGCACAATACGCTCTCTCCCCTGCGCACGGACGGCTATTATGACAAGGTCGACCTGATCTACACCGCTCTGCTTCGTAATGCAAAGTCCCTGACCTATCGCATTACGGACGCCAAGACTGGTGAGACCTATTACCGCAAGACGGTCGATTATGTCGGCAAGTCCGTCTATAATGCGAATTACGACACAATCCTCCCCGCAGGCTCCTTCACCTCCACGGCGATCGATCCGTGGTACGGCGTGGATTCGGCCGGTGAGATGCTGAAGGATGACACGACTGTCATCGTCTCCATTGACGCCGAGCTCGATCACGACGGCTTCACGGCGGCGCAGAACAAAAATGCCCACTGGGAGTTCCCCGTCACCATCGACAATACGCCCCCGCAGATCCTGTCGTCGACCTCCGACGGCGAAACGCTGACGCTCGAGGTCGCGGATTCCCGTTACCTTGCTTATGTGGAGGTCTATGACGTGGAGCACATGAACGTGTTCTCCGAGCCGGTCTTCAGTCAGGGCTACAGCAGCAAGACCCCCGGCGAGACCGCGACGGTCCGCGTGAACGTATCGGGCCTCAACAAGGTCTATGTCTGCCTTGCGGACTACGGACGCAATGAAAAGGTCGTCACGCTCGATGCCAAGACCGGCAAGCTCATCGAATCCTCGCAGTTTGAGTATTTTGAGAGCAATGGCGAGATCACCATCACTGGCTACACCGGCTCGGAGCTGGACGTCGTTATCCCGGACGAGATCGGCGGCTACCCCGTCACCGCCATCGCAGAAAAGGCCTTCCAGCTCAACAAGACCGTCCGCAGCTTCACGATTGGCAGCAAGATCCGCTCCATCGGCTCGTGTGCCTTTGCTCGCTGCGCTTCGCTGACAAACATTTACGTTGACCGCGCCAACCCGTACTACCAGTCCATTGACGGCGTGCTCTACAGCGGTGACGGCAAGACGCTCCTGTCGTATCCGACCGCCAAGGCCTACAGCAGCTATCCCGTGGCCAGCGGCACGGAGACCATCGGCGAATATGCCTTCTTCCACAGCAAGGTGCAGACGGTCTTCCTGCCGGATACCATCAGCACCATCGGTGATTATGCCTTCTACTATGCAAGCGAGCTTTCGTCCATCAATTTCCCCACCGCTCTGACGTGCATCGGCGATTCCGCGTTCTTCGCCTGCCAGAGCCTGACGGCGGTGGATATTCCCGCTACGATCACGCAAATCGGCGAGTCCGCCTGGGCGGCCTGCACGAGCCTGCCCGCCATCACCGTTGCGGCGGAGAACCCGAACTATACCGCCGTAGACGGCGTGCTCTACACGAAGGATATGACCGTTCTGAAGGTCTATCCCTTCGCCAAGTCCGGCGTCACGTTCACAGTTCCGGACAGCGTCGTGGAACTGGAGGCTTATGCCTTTGCATACACCGGCATGCAGTCCATTGACGGCTGCGCAAACCTGCGCGCGATCGGCGACAGTGCTTTCTATTCCTGCACTGCGCTCAAGTCCCTGCCGGATGCCCCGAAGCTCGAGACCATCGGCGAGCGTGCCTTCTATTCCTGCAAGGCTCTGACGAGCCTGTCCTTCCCGGACAGCATGCGTTCCATCGGCGAATACGCCTTTGCATGGTGCACCGCCGTCAAGACGTTCGACTCCGGTAACGGTCTGCAGGATACCGGCAAATACTCCGTCTATTACTGCACCGCGCTGACCACCGTTCGCCTCGGCAGCGGCATGAAGACGATTGGCGAGTATGCGTTCTATAAGTGCAGCAGGCTCGCCAATGTCGACTTCGGCACCTCGGTCCGTGAGATCGGTTCCTGCGCCTTCGGCGGCTGCTCAAAGATCACGGAAATCGTCCTGCCGGACAGCGTGGAGCTGGTCGAATCCGCTGCGTTCAACAGCTGCTCCACGGCGAAAACGCTCGTGCTGAGTCAGAACCTCCGCGAGATCGGTGCACGCGCCTTCATGGGTCTGAAGGGCATCAGCACCCTGACCATTCCGGACAGCGTGCAGAAGATCGGCAACTCCGCCTTTAACGGCCTGTCCAACCTGCTGGAGCTGCACCTGTCCGCCAAAACGCAGGAGTACGGCAGCGGCGTGTTCAGCTCTGCCTCGAAGCTCCCGCGCGTGGAGCTGCCGGAGGGCATGACCGCCATCCCGGAGGAAATGTTCTCCAGCTGCAATGCGCTGACCGAGGTCGTCATCCCCTCTACCGTTACCCGCATCGAAAAGGGTGCGTTCCGCTCCTGCAAGAAGCTCGGCAATACGGAGCTGCCCGCCGGTCTGACCTACATCGGCGAATCGGCATTCTATTATGCCGCCATGACATCCGTGACCCTGCCCGCAGGCGTGACGGAAATTGGCGAGCGCAGCTTCTACAACATCTCCGCGCTGACGGAATTCAACTTCAGCGAATCCCTCAAGACCATCGGCGATTTTGCCTTCTATGGCTGCGGAAAGCTGACCCGCATCGTCCTGCCGGATTCCGTGGAGTCCATCGGCACGTCCGCCTTTAACCGCTGCAGCTCCCTGCAGGAGGTTGTGTTCGGCAAGGGCCTTGCCTCCATCGGCAGCATGTGCTTTAACTACTGCCACAAGCTCGAGCGCTTTGTCGTGGACGAGGCGAACCCGAACTTCAAGGGCGTGGACGGCGTGCTCTACAACAAGAACGTCGATACGCTGGCCCTCTATCCGCAGGGCCGTCCGGATGCCTCCTTTACCATGCCGGAGACCGTGAAGCACATCGGCCCCTACGGCATCTATGAACCGCAGCTGCTGCAGGCCGTCACCGTCTCCCCCATCCTTGAGACCATCGATGAGTTCGGTATGGCGGGCATCGCACTGACCGGCGTACTGAAGCTTCCCGCAACGATCACGAGCATCCACTTCAAGGCCTTCCAGTATGACGACGGCGTCACCGCCTTCGAGCTGCCGGAGAGCTGCGTGGCCTATGCCACGGTCGACGGCGTGCTCTATGACAAGGCCGTCACCCACCTGCTCGTCTACCCGGCAGGCCGCCCGGACGTCAGCTACGAGACGCCGGACACTGTCCGCACCGTCGGCAGCTATGCCTTCCACTCCTGCAAGTACCTCGAGAATATCCGCCTGACGGGCGTCGAAAAGCTCGAGGAGCGTGCGTTCTCCACGGCAAAGGCGCTGAAGCATATCGACCTGGCCAATTCCGTCCAGCTTATCGATACCTACGCCTGCGCCAATCTCAGCACGCTGACATACCTCACCGGCACCGGCGCGCTGCGCGCCATCGGCGCAAACGCCTTCTCCAGCACGGGTCTGGAATTCGTGACTCTGCCCGCCATCGAGCTGCTCGGCCAGTATGCCTTCAGCTTCTGCAAGGACATGAAGCGCTGCGTCATCGGCAGCACGGTGCAGTCGATCTATGCCAGTGCGTTCAACTACTGCAAGGGCATGCATGAGGCCTACTTCCTCGGCGACCGTCCGGACAGCGTCGGCGCGAACATCTTTGCCAAGACTGCCAGCGATTTTACCATCTACTATGACGCAGCCAAGGCTGCGACGTGGGCGCCGTCCGGCGAGATCAAGTGGGGCGAATACCCCATCGCCCCGGCCACGTTCCACGCCGTGCGATTCCTCGATGTCGACCACAGCGTCCTGCTGGAGCAACCCGTTGCCGAAGGTCATGCCGCCATGCTGCCGCCCGAGCCGCAGCGCGAGGAAGCCGCCTTCACCGGCTGGTCCGCCGACACGTCGAACGTGCAGCAGGATATGGATGTTCTGGCCCTGTATGACGGCCTGTCCGACAAGCTGACGGTCAACGTCATCGCCGGAGAGAACGGTACCGTCGATCCGCTCGGCGAGACGGCCTGCTTCTATGACGGCGAGCTGAAGCTCACGATCCAGCCGAACGAGGGCTATCACACCGACCGCGTGCTCGTAAACGGTGAGATCACCGCCTGCGAGGACAACACGCTCACGCTTGAGCACATCCGCAGCAATACGACGGTCACTGTTCTGTTTGCGCGCAACACCTACACCGTCAGCCTTGCAGACGGCCTGACCGGCAATGTCTTTGCCGCGCTGCCCGTGGAATACGGCGAGGATGCCGTTCTGCCGGAGGCCACACCGTGGCACGAGGGCTACCACTTCACCGGCTGGAGCGCCGACGGCAGAAACATCACCGACGACTGCACCATTACGGCAAATTACGAGCAGAATTCCTACACCGTCCGCTTTGTGGACTATGACGGCACGGAGCTCTCCGTCCAGACCGTCCTGCATGGCGAGGCTGCGGAGCTGCCCGCTTCCCCGGCACGCGAGGGCTATACCTTCGTCGGCTGGAGCGGCGATGTCTCCGCCGTCACCTGTGATATGACCGTCACGGCCCTGTATGCGGTCAAGACCTGCACCGTCTTCTTCACGGATTGGGACGGCACGGTCCTGAAGACGCAGGAGGTCAACTACGGCGAGGCCGCCGAAGCGCCGCAGGCACCGTCGCGTGAGGGCTACACCTTCACCGGCTGGAGCGGCGACTACACGAACGTCACCGAGAGCCGCATCCTCATGGCGCAGTATGAACGCCTGTCGTTCACGGTCCGCTTCGTGGACTATGGCGGCACGGAGCTGTCTTCTCAGTCCGTGTTCTGGGGCGAGGCTGCCGCAGCACCGGAGGCCCCGGCGCGCGAGGGCTACACCTTCACCGGCTGGGATGCTGACTTCTCGAACATCCGCAAGGATCTCACCGTCACGGCGCAGTACCGCTTCGTGCTGAGCTTCGCCGACGTGTCCGAGACGGACTGGTTCTGTGAGGACGTCCGCTGGGCCGTGGAGAACGGCATCTTCCAGGGCGTCGGAAACGGCCTGTTCGCACCGGAGCAGGCACTCACCCGCGGTCAGCTCGTCACGGTCCTGTACCGCATGGTCGGTTCTCCGGAGCCGAAGGCAGAGGCAAACTTCCGCGATGTCGCGGCTGACAGCTACTATGCCAAGGCTGTTGCCTGGGCCAACGAGAACGGCATCGTGCTCGGCATGGGCGACGGGACGTTTGATCCGGATTCCGCCGTCACGCGCGAGCAGATGGTCACGATCTTCTTCCGCTATGCCAAGTTCTGCGGCGTGAAGACCGAGGCCGGAATGCTCGATGCCTTCCGCGATGCTGCCAGCGTCAGCGATTATGCCCGCGAGGCCATGGGCTGGGCCGTGAAGGCCGGGCTCGTCAAGGGCGACGGACAGGATCTCATGCCGAAGGCAACGGCAAGCCGCGCACAGGCTGCCGCTATCCTGCATCGCTTCGCGGCTGTCGTGGAGAAATAAACGTGGCATTTCCCGCAAGCATATGATATAATGGGCACATAAACACATAGAGCCCCCGGCATGGCCCTGCTGTGCCGGGGGCGCTTCCAAGAAAGGAGAATGCCTCATGAAGCAGATCGTTTTACGCTCCCCTGTAGTGCTGTATGAGACCGTCGAGGCCCTGTATCAGCATGTAAACGGCCTGTCCGTCGAGGGGCGCAAGCGGGATCTGCTCCAAAAATTCGGTTCCAAGCTCACCCGCACGGAACGGGAGCAGATCGAGCAGAGCTGCGCGCTTGCCGCGAAGGTGGCAGAGGCAGCCTGCACCGGACTGGAGGACGGCCCGGCTCTGGAGACGTTCTTCCGCAAGTGGGAGACGGAGAGCAAGTGGCAGAATACCTGCCTTGCCAAGCTGATGATCTTCAGCTTCCTCGATATCCGCACGACCGATCTGGAGCAGTCGCTGCAGCGCACCCGGCAGTCCGCCGAGGAGCGGCTGAACGGCTCCTATCTCCTGCGGGACATCAATTCCGGCGGCATCAGCTTCTATGCGGCGGAGCCAGGGCAGCCGATCCCGCCGCTGTCCGAACAGCTGGACGGTCTGATGATCGAGGAGCAGTACCGCTGGCGGCTTTATAAGCTGCTGACGAACTATTCTGCGATGTTTGACGAGCTTTCCGCCCTTCTGCGCCCTGCCGCGCAGCGGGTGCAGGATATTCTGCCGCGGATCCTGCCGCAGCTGCAGCCGGTCTACGACCACTGGGAGCAGTATTTTGCGAAACACGCCTTTTCGGAGCTGCTGGAGCGATTTACGAACCAGAGCATGCAGCTGGCCGAAATGGACACCTATATCAACCTCAGCCTCGTGGCAGGCGGCGACATGATCTATACCTATGACGAGCTGGCGTGCAGTGACTGCCGCCAGGTCTACCTCGGCGTGCTGCTGCACGAGAACTTCCGCGTCGACCGCCTGCAGATGACGGACGACGGCATCTGCAGTCTGCTCAAACTCGTCGCGGACCGGAGCAAGTTCGAGCTGCTGCGCCGCTGCGCGCGTCAGCCGTCCTACTGCCAGCAGCTTTCCCGGGAAATGGGACTGACGACCGCTACCATCTCGCGCCACATGAGCCTGCTGCTTGAAGCAGGCCTCGTCCGCGCCCGCAAGGGCGAGAGCCGCATTTACTACACCATCGACCGCGAGGCCGTGGCTGCCCTCTGCGACGCCGTATATACGACGCTCCTGCCGGAGCAGCTTCACTGACAGGGTGATCTTTTTGCCTGCTTTTGGACAATCGTAAGAATTTCCCTATTGCGGCTTTTTGAAAAATACGGTAAAATAGGGTCGATAATTCGTGCCGCGTCAGCGGCAGACTGGTGGTAATCATATGAGTGAAACCAAGAAAAATGCAGTGAAGCGCATCGGCGTGCTCACGAGCGGCGGCGACGCCCCCGGTATGAATGCGGCCGTTCGTTCCGTTGTCCGTGCCGCCGTGTACCGCGGCATCGAGGTCGTAGGCATCCGCCGCGGCTGGAACGGTCTGATCAACGGCGACATTGTCCGTCTGGACGAGCGCAGCGTGGCACATATCATCGACCGCGGCGGCACGATCCTCTACACCGCCCGCAGCGAGGAATTCCGCACGGAGGAGGGCCAGAAGAAGGCCGTCAGCACCTGCAAGCTCCTCGGGCTGGACGGCATTGTCGCCATCGGCGGCGACGGCACGTTCCGCGGCGCGCTGGCTCTGTCAAAATACGGTATCTCCGTCGTCGGTCTCCCCGGCACGATCGACAACGACATCGCCTGCACGGATTACTGCATCGGCTTTGACACGGCGGCCAACACGGCCATTGAGTGCATCGATAAGCTGCGCGACACCATGCAATCGCACGAGCGCTGCTCCGTCGTGGAGGTCATGGGCCGCAACGCCGGTCATCTGGCGCTGTATGTCGGCCTTGCCGTCGGCGCGACGGCCGTCCTCGTGCCGGAGAGCAAGGAGAGCTTCGACACCGAGATCATCGAAAAGATCCGCAATGCCCGTCTGAACGGCTTCACGCACTATATGGTCGTCGTTGCGGAGGGCGCAGGCAGTGCCTTCGACGTCGCCAACCGCATCCGCGATGAGATCGCGCTCGATCCGCGCGTGACCGTCCTAGGCCATGTGCAGCGCGGTGGTTCCCCCACGGCCCGCGACCGCGTTATGGCAACGCGTATGGGCTATCGCGCCGTGGAGATCCTTGCGGCGGGCAGCACGAACCGCATCGTCGGCGTACATCAGGGCAAGATCTTCGACATCGACATCGACGAGGCGCTCAGCATGAACAAGGGCCTCGATATGGAAGAATGGGCCGTTCTGGAAGCCATGACGGGCCTTTAAACCGACTGTTGGAAAAGCCTTTCGGCTTTTCCAACAAAAAGATTTCAGTCCGCTGCGCGCATGAATCGCCCGCCAAAAGCGGGCGATTCGCACACTAACGGACTGATTTGTATTTTCTCCGACGTACACGCCGCCGGAGAAAAGGATCCTATTGGATGCGCCGCCTGCGGGCGGCGAACTCTGCGAAGCTTTTCAGGGCGCATGATGCGCCCTGATTTTTCGTGTCAGAGCTTTTTGCGGAACTGGATGAGCTTGCGCTGCATGCCCTGCGCTTCATAAAAGGCCAGTGCCGACGTATTGCGGCTGTCACAGGCCAGCTGCAGGTCCGTACAGCCCAGCGCGCGGCCACGGCGGCACAGCTCCTCGAGCATGGCATGTGCGATGCCCTGCCTGCGGCACGGGCCGTCGACACACAGCGCGTCGAGCATCATCACGCGGCGCGGCAGGATCGACGCGCCATCAAAGTCCCGCACGGCAAAGGCGGCATAGGCCACGATGTGCTCCCCGCGGCAGGCCACCACGAGCTGATCCCGCTCCACCATCTCCCGGAATTCCTCACAGGAGATGGGATGCTTGACGGAGCGATAGAGATCGGGGTGCAGCGAGACGTGCAGCTCGTGCACCTGCCGGGCCAGCCGGTTCACATGCTCAAAGTCGGGCTCCGCCGCAGTGCGAAACGTCAGCATGCAAGAACAGCCTTGTGGAAGACCTTCTTGCCCTTGCGGAGCTTGACGCCGTTCTTGAGCTGCTCGCCCGTGAAGACAACGTCGATGGATGCAACCTTCTCGTCATCAGCGAACACGCCGCCCTGCTGGACGAGACGGCGCGCCTCGGACTTCGTGGGCGCGAGCTTGCAGGCGAGCATCAGGTCCAGAATGCCGATCCTGCCATCCGTGAGCTGGCTCTCCGTCAGCTCCGTTGTCGGCATATCGGCATCGTTCGCGCCGCTGAGGAACAGAGCCCTCGCCGCATCACGGGCCTTATTGGCCTCTTCCTCGCCGTGGACGAGCTTCGTCAGCTCATAGGCGAGAATTTCCTTGGCCTTGTTGAGCTGGCTGCCTTCCCAGCCCTCCATGGCGTTGATCTCCTCGAGCGGGAGGAAGGTCAGCATGCGCAGGCACTTCATGACGTCGGCATCGTCGATATTGCGCCAGTACTGGAAAAAGTCGAAAGGCGTCGTCTTGTTCGGATCGAGCCAGACTGCGCCCTTGGCTGTCTTGCCCATCTTCTTGCCCTCGGAGTTGAGCAGCAGCGTGATGGTCATGGCGTGGGCGTCCTTGCCGAGCTTGCGGCGGATGAGCTCCGTGCCACCAAGCATGTTGCTCCACTGATCGTTGCCGCCGAATTCCATGTTGCAGCCGTAGTGCTGGAACATGTAGTAGAAGTCGTAGCTCTGCATGATCATGTAGTTGAATTCCAGGAAGCTCAGGCCCTTCTCCATGCGCTGCTTGTAGCACTCGGCGCGCAGCATGTTGTTGACAGAGAAGCAGGCGCCGACCTCGCGCAGCAGCTCGATATAGTTCAGCGGCTTCAGCCAGGCAGAGTTGCGCAGCATGATCGCCTTGCCGTCGGAGAAGTCGATGAATTTCTCCATCTGACGCTTGAAGCACTCCGCATTATACGCAATAGTCTCCTCAGTGAGCATTTGGCGCATGTCGGTGCGGCCCGACGGGTCGCCGATCATCGTCGTGCCGTCGCCGATGAGGGCGATGGGCTTATTGCCCGCCATCTGCAGGCGCTTCATCAGGCACAGGGCCATGAAATGGCCGACATGCAGGGAGTCTGCCGTGCAGTCAAAGCCGATATAGAACGTGGCCTTGCCGTTGTCGATCATTTCGCGGATCGCTTCTTCATTCGTCACCTGCGCGATGAGGCCGCGGGCGACAAGCTCGTCATAAAGTTTCATAATTACCTCCTGTTTTTGTCATAAAAAACGCCCTCTGTCCAATGGACAGAGGGCGTAAAACTTACGCGGTACCACCTCGTCATCCCCGACGCTTCACAGCGGCGGGCTCGGGGAGTGCAGCCACACTCCTGCGCGATATCGGGCGCACCCGTCCGGCCCTACTGCAGGTTCAGGCCGGCCGCTCCGGAAGGTATTTCGCCCCGCTTCCCTGCCGCCTTACACCGACCGGCGGCTCTCTGCGCGTGGAGTACGGGGGTACTTCATTCCATCACAGCGTTTTACTATGGGTATCCTAACAGAAAACCGGTGCTTTGTCAAGTCCGACTTTCCAACATTTCCGCCGCGCTCTGCAGCGTGGTCGGCGTGATGCTCGCGCCGCCGATGATGCGGGCCAGCTCAGCCTTGCGCCCCTCAAAGTCGAGCGGCGTCACGCTCGTGAACGTGCGGCCGTCGTGCTCTGCCTTGGCGATGCGGAAATGCGTGTCCGCCAGCGCAGCGATCTGCGGCAGATGCGTTACGCACAGGATCTGCTTCGTGCGGGACAGGGCGCGGAGCTTTTCCGCCACACGCTGAGCGGCCCGGCCGGAGACACCGGTGTCGACCTCGTCGAAGATCAGCGTCGGCACATGGTCTCTCTCGGCCAGCACGTTTTTCAGCGCCAGCATGATGCGCGCCAGCTCGCCGCCGGAAGCGACCTTGCTCAGCGGCTTGAGCGCCTCGCCGAGGTTGGCGGACATGTAGAACGAAACGGCGTCCATGCCGTCCTGCGTCAGATCCGTCTCCGCGAAGCGGCAGGCAAATTGTACTTTCTTCATATCCAGCTGGGACAGCTCGTCCAGCACGCGCGCCGTCAGGGCCTCTGAGGCCGCTTTCCGGCATTCGCGCAGGCGAAGGGCCGTTTCCCGTGCTTTCTCTTCCGCCGCGGCGACCTGCTTTTCCAGCTGCTGCAGGCGCTCGTCGGAGAACTCGATCTCCTCCAGCTCCGCTTTTGCCCTGGCAAGGTAGTCCAGAATGGCCGCGCAGTCCGCGCCGTATTTCCGGCGCAGGCGGTGCAGCAGGTCGAGGCGCTCCTCAAGCTGCTCCAGCTCGTCTGCGGAGTACGACAGGCGGTACAGCCGGTCGCGAAGCTGCTCGGCGGCGTCCTGCGCCTGATACATCAGGTCTGCGATCGTGTCGTGCAGCGGCTGCAGCGATTCATCAAAGCGCGCGCTGTGCGCCAGATCGCGCTCTGCCTGCGTCAGGAGAGCCGCCGCGCCCTGCGCCTCGTCCCCGCCGTCCAGACAGGCGGCAGCGTCGCGCAGGCCGTCCGAGAGCTTCTCGGCGTTCTGCAGCAGACGGCGGCGGGCCTCGAGCTGCGTATCCTCATCCGGCTTCAGAGCCGCACGCTCGATCTCATCGATCTGATAGCGCAGCGTCTCCGTGCGGCGAAGCTTCTCGCTCTCGTCCATGCGCAGGTGCGCCATTTCGTGCTGCAGGCTCTGCATGACGGAAAACTGCGCGCGGTACTGCTCCAGCAGCGGCGCATCGGCAGCGAAGCTGTCCAGAAACGTCAAATGGTAGTTCTCATCGAACAGCGCTGCGGAGTCGTGCTGGCCGTGGATGTTGATGAGCTGAAGGCCGAGCCTCCGCAGAATGCCGACCGTGACGGCCACGCCGTTCACGCGGCAGAGATTCTTTCCGTCCAGATAGATCTCACGCTGTACGACGACCTCCGTGTCATAGGGCACACTGTTCTCGGCAAACCACGCAAGCTCCGGCACATCGTCAAAAATGGCGCGAACAGCGGCGCGCGCCGCGCCGGTGCGGATCATATCGCGGTAGGCGCGCTCGCCAAGAATGGCGGAGATCGCGTCGATGACGATGGATTTGCCCGCGCCGGTCTCGCCGGTCATGACGTTAAAGCCGCGCTCAAACAGGATATCCGCCTGCTCGATCACGGCGATATTTTCAATGTGCAGCAGGCGAAGCATGGCGGCTCCTTACTCGAGCATGCGGTGCAGCTCGCGGCAGAACTCCGCGGCAGATTCCTTGTCGCGCATGATGACAAGCGTCGTATCGTCTCCGGACAGCGAGCCGACCATATTCGGCATCTTCAGCGAGTCGATGTTCGCGCCCGCAGCTGCGCCGAGGCCAGGCATGGTCTTGATGACGATGATATTCTGGGCGTAGTCGATGTTCGTGACGCATTCGCGGAAGATCACGCGGAAGCGCGCGCCAAACCTCTCGCCCTCCACGCGGTGCGGCAGGCAATAGCGATAGCCTCCCATGCCGTCGAGGGATTTTACGATCTGCAGCTCCTTGATATCGCGGGAAACGGTGGCCTGGGTGCTGTGGAAGCCGCACTGGCGGAGCTGATCGAGCAGCTGCTCCTGCGTCTCGATGCACCGGTTCTCCACAAGCTCGATGATTTTTTTCTGACGATCGTTTTTCATGGTTCCCACCTACCTGAATTTATTTTGTATGATCTCGAAAAAGCTGCGTCCGGTCAGGCGGAGCAGCCGTGTGACATGCTCAGAGCGGCGTATGGTAATGCGATCGCCGCTGCTCAGGCGGACAGCCTTGCCGCCGTCCACGGAAAGAAAGGCGTTTTTGCGGCCGGTGCGGGCAAGCTGCACCGTGATCTCGCGGTCTGCAGACGTAACGATGGCACGTGTCTGCATATCGTGGGCGCAGATCGGCGTGAGCACAATATTCTGTGCAGCAGGCTCGACCAGCGGGCCGCCAGCCGACATGGAATAGGCCGTGGAACCGGTCGGCGTGCAGACGATCAGCCCGTCGCCGCTGAAGGACATCATATCCACGCCGTCGCCCTGCACGGACATCTGCACCACGCGGGCGACCGCGCCCTTCGTGATGACGGCGTCATTCAGCGCGTCCTCCTCCAGAATGACGCGTCCCTCGTGCTCCGCGCGGACATGGAGCATCATGCGCGGCTCGACGGAGAAATCGTCGTCCGCAAGGCGGCGCAGCTCCTTGAGCTCGCTGCTCTCCAGCTCCGCCATGAAGCCCATGGTGCCGATGTTCACGCCGAGGACCGGGATTCCGGCCTTTGTTGCAGCCTTGGAGGCATGGAGGATCGTGCCGTCGCCGCCGAAGCAGACGAGTAGATCGGCATCGCGCAGCTCATGGTTCAGCTCCGTCAGAACAACATTGTCCGGCAGCTCGAAGCTGCGGTCCACATCGAAGGCGAGGCAGATGCGCGTTTCCAGCCCAGCCTCGCGCAGGAGCTTATCGGCGAGCGTGACATATTTGAAGTTCCGGTCCCGGTAGGGATTCGGCGTCAAGACGATCTTTTTCATAGCTTATCCCCTGAGTTCTGCGTGCGCCTGTGCAACGAGCGCAGGAACATCCGGCGTGATGCCGCCCTGCGGCTCCATGCTCAGATGGCCGAGAAATTCAATGTTGCCCTCGGGGCCGCGCACCGGGGAAAACGTCAGGTTGCGGACGGTCAGCTCCAGCTCCGCAGCCAGCGCCAGAAAATTCTGCAGGACCTCCTCATGGACGGCCGGGTCGCGGACGACGCCCTTCTTGCCGACCTTCTCCCGGCCGGCCTCGAACTGCGGCTTGATGAGGCAGAGGATCTGCCCCGTCGGCTTCAGCAGTGCACGGATGGCGGGCAGGACGATCCGCAGGGAAATGAAGGAAACATCCACAACGGACAGGTCCAGCGGCTCTCCGAGCTGCTCCGGCGTGACATAGCGGATGTTCGTCCGCTCCATGCACACCACGCGCGGGTCCTGCCGGATGCTCCAGGCAAGCTGGCCATAGCCAACGTCGATGGCGAAGACCTTCTTCGCGCCCTTCTGCAGCAGGCAGTCCGTAAAGCCGCCCGTCGAGGCGCCCGAGTCGCTGCAGACGAAGCCGGTCGGATCGACGCCGAAGTCGCGCAGCGCCTTTTCAAGCTTCAGGCCGCCGCGGCTGACGTAGGGGCAGGGATTGCCCCGCAGCTCTACAACGGCCTCATCCTCGACCGGCGTACCGGCCTTGTCCGATTTCTGCCCGTTGACATAGACCTCGCCGGACATGATGAGCGCCTGCGCCTTGCTTCGGCTGTCGCACAGGCCGCGCTCCACGAGAACGACATCCAATCGTTCCTTATGCTTCATTCTGACATACCTCCCAGGCAGCGTCAGCAAGAGATCTTGCGTCCAACCCCGCCAGGCGGTACAGCTCCGGCACCGCGCCGTGGGGAATAAAGCGGTCGCCGAGATTGCACAGCCGCACAGGCCCGCCCACTCCGCGAGCACGGAGCGACGCCAACAGCTCCTTGCCGACGCAGCCGATGCACACGGACTCCTCTGCCACGAGCAGGCGGCCCGTCTTCCGCATGGAGGCGGCGACGGTGCGGACATCGAGCGGCTTGATGGAGGGCAGCTTCAGGACCTCGGCGGAAATGCCGCGCGCCTGCAGCATCTTTGCCGCGGCAAGCACCTCGTTGACGAGCGTCCCGTAGGTGACGAGGGTAATGTCGCTCCCCTCGCGCAGGCACGGCTGCTCTGCGATGCCGGTAAACGCGCCGTCACACCCGCGGGGATAGCGCACGGCGACCGGGCCGGTCATCTCCAGCACAGCGCGGCGAAGCATCCGGTCAAGCTCTGCCTGACTGGCGGGGCACAGGACCTGCATGCCGGGCACGGAGCGCAGATAATTCACGTCGAACACGCCGTGGTGCGTCTCGCCGTCTCCGCCGACCAGTCCGGCGCGGTCTACGGCAAATACGACATGCAGTCCGAGCATGGCAACATCCTGCAGCAGCATGTCATAAGCGCGCTGCAGGAATGTGGAATAGATCGCAACAACGGGGATCATTCCCTGCTTGGCAAGGCCGCCCGCCATAGAGACGGCGTGTCCCTCTGCAATGCCGACATCGAAGCAGCGCTCCGGATAGTGAGCTGCAAAGGCATCGAGGCCGGTCCCGCGCAGCATGGCGGCTGTAATGGCGCAGATGCGCGGCTCCTGCGCGCCGAGCGCGTCAATCGTTTCGCTGAATGTGTCGGAAAATGTCGGAAGATGGCCGCAGCGCGGCTCCATCCCCTTTTCGGGGTCGAAATGGCCGATGCCGTGGAACACATCGGGGTTCTCCTCAGCAGGCGCGTAGCCCTTGCCCTTCTGCGTGATGACGTGCAGCAGGACCGGATGCCGGCGGTCCTTGACGAGCCGGAGCATATATTCCAGCCGTTTCAGATCATGCCCATCTACGGGGCCATAATATTCAAAGCCCATCTCCTCAAAGAACGTCGTTCCGAAGAGCATACGCTTCCAGTGCTCCTTGAGCCGGTGCGTCAGGCGGTAGAGGCACTTTCCGCCGGGCACCTTTGCCGTGACGGCGCGATAGGCCTTTTTGATGCGGTAATAGCCCGGCCGCGTGCGGATGAGCGCAAGATGCTGGGCAATGCCGCCGACGTTCGGCGTGATGGACATGCCGTTGTCGTTCAGGATAACGATGAGCTGCTCGCTGCTCTCCCCGGCATCGTTCATGGCCTCATAGGCCAGGCCGCCGGTCATTGCGCCGTCGCCCATCAGGGCCACGACGTGATAGTCCTCATGCTGCAGCGTGCGGGCACGCGCCATGCCGAGAGCGGTGGAGACGGAGCTGGAGGCGTGACCGGCCACAAACGGATCCGTCACGCTCTCCGACGGCTTTGGGAAGCCCGCAAGGCCGCCGAACATACGCAGTGTGCGGAATTCGTCCCGCCGGCCGGTCAGGATCTTGTGGACATAGGACTGATGCCCCACGTCGAACAGGAGCCGGTCACGGCTCGTATCGAATACCCGCTCCAGCGCAACACTCAGCTCGACAACGCCGAGGTTCGAGGCCAGATGACCGCCCGTCCGGGCGACATTCAGCACCAGAAACTGTCGAATCTCGTCGCAAAGCTGGCGCAGCTGCGCGTCATTCAGCGCGCACAGCGCCTCGCGGGAATTGATGGTATCTAATAAAGTCAAAAATGACACACCCTCAGACTGTCACTTTTTCTTTTTCTTCGGGAGCTTGCCGGTAAAGAGTGACTTGATGTAGTAGATCAGCTTGGAGGTCGTATGCACGATCTGTGTTGCCTTGCCGGTGGCGATATTCTTGCCGCAGGCCTTGCCGGCGATCGTTACACCGGACACCAGCGCGGACATGATCAGCTGTGCCACCGTTTCGGAATTGAGCATGGTAAGAGCGCGCACGGCCACAACGGCGGAAGCCGAGCCGGAAACGACGCCGCAGATATCGCCCACGACGTCATTGCAGAAGCTCGAGACCTTTTCCGCATTGCGCAGCAGGTGCAGAGCCTCGGCAGCACCGGGGACCTTTTTGGCCGCCATGGCATGGAAGGGCTTCTCCTCCGCCGACATCACGGCCACGCCGATGATATCGAACACGATGCCTAGTGCCACGATCAGCAAAAGTACAAGAAATGCCTCGACAAGCCCTGCCCCCTCCAGCACTGTGGAGGAAAAGAACGAGATCGTCGAGGAAATTACGACTGCCACAAAAAAGACTGTGACGATCCAGCGAATATGACTGTTTTTCTTTTTCCGCTTCCCTTTTGAGGGAGGCTCCGTATGGTTTGCGCTCAAAAATATCTCCTCCGGAAACACTGAAGTCTGTGGGCCGGGCCCACAAGCCAAGAATTTCTAAAGAATGGTGGCAGCAGACAGAGTAAAGCCTGCGGCTTAGGTCGGGTTGGATTTCCCCAGTCGCTGCCGCCCGTCGCCGGACGGCTGTTTCCATTTAAAGCCAAAGCCGGAGCGTTGCCGCATCCGGTACCCGATTGCCACTTAGTCCGCACTGTAATCCTCTGCATGCCCTGAATGAACAGTCAGCCTAGGTGTTTTCCACAGCATTACGCACCGGCTCTATCCTCTTTTGCAGGCATGGTTTCAAGGGGCAATATCGCCAATCGCCGCGGCCACGGCGGCTGACGCGTCGCTCCCCTATTCCCACATACCCACGCAAGGCAGGCTACGCTACACACAGCACACGATTCTGTGCACCGCAATGCAGGTTCAATCCTGCTTCGTACGCAGTCCGGGTACCCGCAGATACGGAACGGCTGTCGCACAAGAGCAGGTCTCCACGGAAACCGGGTCGGTCGGTATATGCCGTTACACCTCGCCCGGAGACCTTAACCCCCAGCACCCACCCTGATCTGGGCGAAAAAAGCAAGCACCAGGGACTTCATCGATATGCCCTTAAAAGGATTTTTAGGCCCTTCTTCGAAACCGGCGCGCTTTGACTAGGATACTGCGCCACCAATAACATCATACCATAACGACGGGAAATATACAAGTATCCTTTGTCGGTTTTTCCAAAAAATATCCCGCGATTTTCTACCGGTACAATGGTTTTTCCAATGTTTTCCTCATTAGCAAGCGAAAATATCGGAAATATTTCAAAATAATGAATATTCAGCCCGCCGAAATAGTTCCATCCGTTCCTGTTCCGCCGGGCCGATCCTGCTCAGCCGGCCGGGCGTGATATACGGCGGATCGGCCCGCGGAAAGGCGAAACAGCGCTTGACAAGGCCGCTCTGCCGTGCTAAACTTGTAGTTGCACAGCGGACAAACGGGCAAAGAATGCCCGCGCTGTAATGACAGGCTGATTGCCGCAGGAGTGACAGCTATGCATTCTTTTGAGAGCGATTATACTGCGGGCGCGCGGGTAGAGATCCTGCGCCGTCTGAATGAGACGAATCTGGAGCAGCTCCCCGGCTACGGCAGCGACAAATACTGCGAGAGCGCAAAGGAAAAGATTCGCGCGGCCTGTGACTGTCCCGGCGCCGACATTTTCTTCATGGTCGGCGGCACGCAGACGAACGCCGTCGTCATCGACTCCATGCTGCCGTCCTACGGCGGCGTGATCGCCGCGCAGACCGGCCACATCAGCGACCACGAGGCCGGCGCCATCGAATTCACGGGCCACAAGGTCATCGCCCTGCCCGTCTACGACGGCAAGCTCCGCGCCGAGGATGTCTGGATGTATATGAAGGACTACTGGCAGGATGCGAGTCACCAGCATTTTGTCTATCCCGGCATGGTCTACATCTCCTACCCGACGGAGTTCGGCACGCTCTACACCAAGCGTGAGCTCGTCGAGCTGGCCAGCGTCTGCCGCTGGTACAATATCCCACTCTACATCGACGGCGCACGCCTCGGCTACGGTCTGATGAGCCCGAAGTGCGACATTACCCTGCCGGAGCTGGCCCAGCTGTGCGACGTGTTCTACATCGGCGGCACGAAGGTCGGCGCGCTGTTCGGCGAGGCCGCAGTCTTTACAAAGCACAACATGCCGCGATATTTCTCCACCATTGCCAAACAGCACGGCGCGCTGCTGGCCAAGGGCCGCCTGCTCGGCCTGCAGTTCGACACGCTGTTTACGGACGACCTGTATTTTCGCATCAGCAAGCACGCCATCAACATGGCCATGCAGATCCGCGATGCCTTCGATGCGCGTGGCCTGCAGTTCTATCTTCATTCGCCGACGAACCTACAGTTCCTCATCATGGAGAACAAGGCCGTCCGTGCCCTGCAGCAGAAGATCGCCTTCCACACCTGGGGCAAGGTCGACGAGGAGCACAGCGTTGCCCGCTTCGCCACGAGCTGGTCAACGACGCAGGAGGACGTCGATGCGCTGATCGACGCCATCAAAACACTGTAAGACAGAAAAATTTCGGAGCGCTTTCCGGCTGGAAGGCGCTCCGTTTTTTAGCGTTTCTGCGCCGCCTCGGCGCGGCAGCGGATCATTTCGCCCGCAATGCTGATGGCGATCTCCGCCGGGGTCTGCGCCAGGATCGGCAGGCCGATGGGCAGATGGACAGACGCAATGGCCTCTTCGGAGAAGCCCTCCTGCCGCAGCAGGTCGCGCGTCTTAGCCGCCTTGTTCCGGCTGCCGATGCAGCCGATGTAGGACAGCGGATGGCGCAGGATGCGGTGCAGGACCTCAAAGTCCGCCATGTGGCCCGGCGTCATGACGACGACGCTGTCATACGGCGTGAGCGTGATATGGTCCTCCAGCTCGGCATACGGCGCGCAGATCACATCGGAGAATTTCTCGGCCAGCTCCTGCCGCGGGTCATAGACCGTCACGGCAAAGCCGACATATTCCAGCACCGGCACGAGCGCCTGCCCGACATGGCCCGCACCGAAGAGGTAGACGCGCCCCGGCTGCGTGAGCGGCTCGGTATAAACAGCAGGCGTTCCCGGCATCCAGACCGGCCGGGCCGCGCATTGGGAGCGGTCCGCCCCGTTCGAAAGCGAAACGTCCGTTCTGCCGTCTTCGGCAATGACGAGCTTCAGCCAGCAGGGCGCCGCGGCGTCGAACGCAGCCGCCATGGCGCGCACGAAGTCCGCCTGCTCCGGGCCGAGATAGAGATACGACACGATGACATTGCCGCCGCAGGCCATGCCGATGCCGCCCTCACGCTCCGAGAGATCATAGGCCCGCAGGGCCGAGACCTGCTGCTGCAGGAGCGCCAGCCCCTCTTTTGCGGCAAGCAGCTCCAGCCGGCCGCCGCCGACGGTGCCGCGGGTGCTGCCGTCGGCGAACACGGCCATATGCGCGCCTGCGCTGCGCGGTGCGGAGCCGCCGGAATGCACGACGGTGCAGAGGACGACCGGTCTGCCAAGGGTAGCGGCCTCCAGAAGGCTGTGAAGCAGTGCTTTCATGGTTTTCCTCCTCAGTGATCGCGGCTCGTCAGGCGCTGCGCCAGCTCCGTCAGGAACTCCGCCTGACCGAACGGCGCGAGCGCGGCGACCGCGCGCTGCGTTTCTTCCGTGATGCGGGCACGGCAGGCTTCCACGCCGTGCAGCCGGACGAATGTATTTTTGTTCTGGTCCATGCCGGTCGCCTTGCCGAGCTTTGCGGCATCGCCGACGACATCCAGAATATCATCCTCGATCTGGAAGGCCAGCCCGAGACTTGCAGCGTAATCCGCCGCTGCCTGCTGCTGGGCCGGGCTGCCGCCGGCTGCGATGACGCCGAGCTGGCAGGCGGCCGAGATGAGCGCGCCCGTTTTGCGCGACTGGATGGCGAGGACCTCCTCCTCCGTGCAGACGCGGTGCTCGGCCTCCATGTCCAGCACCTGCCCGCCGACCATACCGAGCTCGCCCGCGCACAGCGAGAGCACCCGCGTGGCCTTGACGACGCGGGACGCGGGCAGCGGGGCTGCGGCAAGATGGCCGAATGCGGCCGTCAGCAGGGCGTCGCCCGCCAGAACGGCCGTCGCCTCGCCGTAGACCTTGTGGTTCGTCAGGCGGCCGCGGCGGTAATCGTCATTGTCCATGCACGGCAGATCGTCGTGGATGAGGCTGTAGGTATGCACCATCTCTACGGCGGCAGCAAACGGCAGGGCGTCCATGGCGCTGCCGCCGCACAGCTCGCAGAAGGCCTGCGCCAGCACGGGGCGAAGGCGCTTTCCCCCGGCAAGCAGGCTGTAGCGCATGGCGTCAAACAGGACCTGCTGCGGCTCGTCCGCATCCGTAAAGCAGGAGTGGAGATAGCCCTCCACGCGGTCGGCATAGCTGCGCAGCAGCGCTTCAAATTCCAGCATCGGCAAGCTCCGTTTCCTGCGGGGCGCCGTCTGCGCCCTTGGTGAGCTGAACGACCTTCAGCTCCGCTTCGTCCAGCAGGCGGCTGCAGGAGCCTGCCAGCCGCGTGCCCTCCTCAAACAGCGAGAGGGCCTCCTCCAGCGGGACGTCGCCCTTTTCCATGCGGCGGACGATCTCATCGAGCCGCTGCAGAGATTGTTCAAATGTGATCGATTCCGTGCTCATGTTGCATCCTCCTGTATTTCCCGCACCTCGGCAGAGGCGCGGCCGTCCGCGAGCCGGACGGTGATCCGGTCGCCGCAGGACAGCGTGCGGACGCTCCGTACCACATGGCCCTGCGCGTCAAATGTCATAGAATAGCCGCGCGAGAGCACCTTCAGCGGGCTCATCGCGTCGAGCTTCGACGTCAGCCGGACAAAGCGCTCGCGCTGCTGCGCCACGAGCCGCTGCAAGGCGGCGATCAGGCGGCGTTGCGTATAGTCGAGCTGCATGCGGCGGTCGTCGATATAGTTTTTCGGGTCGCGCAGGGCGCGCGCTCCGGCCAGCTGGGCCACACGCTGGCGTTCCTGCTTCAGGCGGCGCGTCATCAGCGTGAGCAGCATGGCGCGCTGGGCGGCCAGATGCTGGCGCAGCTCCGTCTGGTCCGGCACGGCCAACTCCGCCGCGTTCGACGGCGTCGCTGCGCGCAGATCGGCCACGAAGTCCGAGATCGTCACATCCGGCTCATGGCCGACGGCCGAGATGACCGGAATATGCGAATCGGCAATGGCGCGGGCCACGCGTTCGTCGTTGAAGGCCCAAAGGTCCTCCATGGAGCCGCCGCCGCGGCCGGTGATGATGAGGTCGGCCAGCTCCCAGCGGTTGGCGTAGCGGATCGCCCCGGCGATCTCCGCCGGAGCCTCGGCCCCCTGCACGCGGACGCCGAGCAGCTTGACCTCCGTCAGCGGGTAGCGCTTGCGCAGGATGCGCAGCATGTCGTGCAGCGCCGCGCCCGCGGAGGACGTGATGATGGCGATGCGGTGCGGGAAGCGCGGCAGGGCCTGCTTGCGCTCGCGGGCGAACAGGCCCTCAGCCTGCAGCTTCAGCTTGAGCTGCTCAAAGGCGACATGCAGATCGCCGACGCCCTCCGGCGTGAGCGACGTGCAGTAGAGCTGGTAGGCTCCGTCACGCGGGAACACGGCAATGCGCCCGCCCGCAATGACCTTCATACCCGTCTCCGGCCGGAAACGCAGGCGCATGGCGCTGCCCTTGAACATGACGCAGCGGATGGCGCTCTGGCTGTCCTTCAGCGTGAAATAGTGATGGCCGGAGGGGTAAATTTTATAGTTGCTCAGCTCACCGCGGATGAGCAGCGAGCCGAGAAATTCGTCTGCTTCAAAGCGCTGTCGCAGATACTCGTTGATCTGCGATACCTCAAAGATCTCAGCCATGCAGCGCCCTCCAGGTCAGAACGGCAACGCCGAGGGCGTTGTCCGTGGCGAACTGCGGCGGACAGAAAATGGCCGGAAGCGCCGCGCAGCTGCTGCGCAGCAGCGTGTTCGATGCAACACCGCCCGCAAACACGACGCTGCTGCCGGGATACTCCAGCAGCGCGTTCTCCGTCGCGCGGACGATGGCGCCAATGAGGCAGCGCAGCACATAGCCCGCCGTCTCCTCCGGGGAATTTCCCGCCGCATGGTACTGCTCGACCTTATTCTGCACGCCGGAAAGGGAGAATGTGGTCCCCTGCACCTTGACGCGGAAGACCTGCCGGTCCTGCGCGGACCGGCTCAGGGCGTCGATGTGCTTGCCGGACGGAAACGGCAGGCCGAGCAGCTTGCCGGTCCGGTCGATGAGCTGACCGGCGGAGATGTCCGTCGTGCCGCCGATCTTCTCGGCATGCACGCTGCCCTTCCCCTCCGGCGTGACGCGCAGAAGCTCCGTCGTGCCGCCGGAAAGATGCCAGGCCAGATGCGGCTCGTCCATCAGCTCCATATGGCCGGAGCCCCACAGTGAGGCCGCGATGTGCCCCTGCTGATGCGAAAACGGCAGGACGGGCACGCCGAGCGCCGCGCCGAGCACCCGGGCCTGCGATTCGCCCGCGAGGAAGCAGGGCATGTACGACCCCTCTACGGCGCGCGGCCGCGTGCTGACACCGACTGCTTCAAAGCCTGCGTCCGTGCCGATATCCGAAAACAGCCTGTCGGCAAGCTCCGGCAGGCGTTTTACATGGGCGAACAGCGCATCGCTCTGGCGCAGTCCGAGCGCGCCCTGCTCCACATCGAGCAGGCGCGAGATATTGTGACCTTCTGTGCCGTCGAAGGACGCGACCGAGGTCGTATAGTTGCTGGTGTCGAAGGCGAGCACCCTCATGGCTGCTGCGCCTCCTCCGGAGCGGGCTGCGTCTCTTTGGGCGGAGTCTCCTCCGGCTGTGCTTCCTCCGGCTGCGGGTCCGCAGGGGCCTCGGTGTTCGGCTTTGCGCCGCGCGCCACGGAGCCGAGAATGCCGTTCACAAAGGAAACGACCTGCGCGTCCTCATATTTCCGCGTCAGCTCCACGCACTCGTTGATGGCAACGCCGTTCGGCACATCCTCGACATAGCGCATTTCATAAATGGCAAGCCGCATCGCCGCCTTCGTCAGGCGGGAGATCCGGTGCAGATTCCAGCGCACGGCATACTGGGCGATCAGGGCGTCCAGCTCCTCTGCGTGCTCGCAGACACCCGTCACGCAGGTGCGGATATAGTCCATCTGCTTTTTGCTGGGGCGCTCTGCATAGACGTCGTTCTCCGCAGAAAGGCCGCTGTAATAGCTGCGGTCCATGCGGGTCTCGATGGCCTGGGCAGGGTCTTCGCCGGTATAGTCGATCTCATAAATGAGATGCACGGCGACCTCTCTGGCGTTTGAGCGTGTCATGTCATGTCTCCTTGGTATGTAAAGTGAAAGTGAAGGACTGCCGCTCTGCGGCGGGGGGCTGCAGAGCGGCATAGCCTCAGGCCTGCTCCGCCTTCGGCGCGGCAACGCCGCAGACGTTGACATTGACGTGAGCCGGGCGGACGCCTGCCATGGACTCCACGGCGTTGGCGATGCCCTCCTGCACGTTCTTGGCAACGGTCATCACGGGCTGGCCCATCCGGACGACAAGATTGCAGGCAATGTCAATGACGTTGTCCTGCAGCGTCACGCGGATGCCGCTGCTCAGGTTCTTCTTGCCGAGGATCGCCGTTAGATCAAGCGTCTGCGTGGCGCTCAGGCCATAGACACCCTCGACCTCGCGCACGGCCAGCGAGGCGATGGAGGCGATGACGTCCTCCGAAATCAGAATGTTCCCGCCCTCCTGGGGCTGAACGATGTAATTTTTGCTTTCTGCCATGGTATTGACCACCCTTTCTCCGAAGCCGCCGCAGGGCATGCTTCGCGATTGTCCTACCTATTTTATCACATTTTACGGAAAATACAATAGCGGCGTTGCGAAAATCGGATCGTCAAATGCGGAAAGCCGGGCACTCAGGCCTCACTGCCCCTTTTCCGGCTCAACGCCGATGACACGGATGTCCGAGAGTTTGCAGCTCGTCTGCGAGAGCACGATATCCGACAGCAGGGCGACGTCCGACTGCGTCAGGCCGTCCTCCGGCGCGGCAACGGCGACGGAGATGCCGTCCTCACTGATATAGGCCACGCAGTCCTGATAGCCCTTGGCCACGATGAGGCTCTCGATCTGGGATTCGGCCAGCGCGTCCGAGATGATGCCCTCGAGCTTGGCGCTGCTGGCGGCATCGCCGTCGGCATAGGCAATGGTCTCCTGCAGCAGCTCCACGGCCTCGTCCCGCGCCGTCTGGCGGGAGAGCCGCATCTGGGCGAAATACTCCGCCTGCGTCCCGGTCTGCTGCACCGGCGTCACCAGCGCGTCGCCCTGCTCCTGCTGCAGAACGAGCGTCGTGTCGTCGAGGATCTTGCCTGCGTCAAGCGTTTCCGTCAGGTCCGCGGCGCTGTGCCCGGCATACCAGTTCAGATAGATCCCGGCGCATACCACAAGCAGCACGCCGGCGGCGATCAGATTGCGTTTCCAAGTCTTTTTCATTGCCATTCCTCCATTATGATCTCATTTTCACGACGGTGATCCGGTCCGTGCTCAGCCCGGTGACGGCGGAGACCGCTTCGAGCAGCCGAAGCCGCACCGCAGCGCTGTCCGCCCCCTCGCAGACGATGAGCGCGCCCTGAAAACGCGGATAGGTCGTCGCGGCTACAGCCGCTTTATCATATGAGCTTCCCTCGGACAAAATGACGGTTTTCCGGGACTCGGAGCTCTGCGCCCCGTCCGAGCTTGCCTGCACATCCGTCTGGTATTCCACGCGCTCCCCGGTCTCCAGCGTCAGCATCACACTGACCTGCCCTGCGCCCGCGATCTGCTGCAGCATCTGCGTCAGACGCCGCTCCGTCTCCGTCGCATAGTCCGTCTGCGCCGCCGAAGCAGCCGCGTTGGACTTCTGCGTCGTCTTTTTCCCGCCCGGCAGCAGCAGGAGCGCCAGACCGAGCAGCAGGACCAGCGCGGCATAGCGGTATTTTTTCAGCCCCTGCCAGAGCTTTTTCGGATCGATCTTCCCCAAAGCCATTCCTCCTGCTCACCCATAGGTCTTCCACGTCTGCCGTTCAGTCGGGATGCCGAGCGATTGCGACAGAAATTCCGACAGCGCCCGGACCTGCTCCGGGTCGAGCGTCCCCGTCAGCGTGGCGGACCACGGCTGCGGATATTCCTCCTCCGTCAGCGTGACGTCGGCCCGGACGAGCATGCCCAGCGCCTCCGCCTGCTTTTCAATGGTCCGCTCCGTGTTCTCCCGGACGAGGTCGCGGAGCATGTCCTGCCGCGTCCGGTCCGTTCCGGAGGCATCATAGTCGAGCGCACGCTCGGCCTGCTCCAGCACGTCCGTGAGCGTCCGCGCATCGAGCCGCAGCAGCGGCGTAACGCAGACGAGCAGGGCCAGAAGACCCGCCGCAAAGCGCACGACGCGCTCCATCCGGCTGCCGTGGGAAAGCGCGGAGGCCAGCACGGCGATCATGCTCACCGCCACAACGGCGGTCAGATAGCTCCGGATCGCCTCCATCATCCCACCACCTTCAGAAAGCACACAACGGAGATAAGCAGCATGAGCGCGCAGGCCCCCGTCATGGCGAGCAGATAGCCCATGGCCGTCGCGGCGTGCTTCACGAGCTTCACCTGCTGCGGCATGCCGATCGTCCCGCTGACGGCCGCCGTCCCCTTCAGGAGCAGATACTGCGCACCGATCTTCAGAAACGGTGCCAGGCAGATGGCGAGGACGGCCAGCATACCGAACACGCCCATGGAGCTTTTCAGGGCCGAGGCGCTTGCCAGCAGCGTCTCGGACGCGTCGGACAGAATGCTGCCGACCACGGGCACCATGCCGGACACGGCCGCCTTTGTTGCGCGCACGGCGGCGGCATCCGCGCTGCCGGAGATGACGCCTGTCACGGTCAGGTAGCCCGTGAACACGAACAGCACGACACGCAGGCTCTTGGAGATCAGCCAGCCCACGAATTCCCGCAGCTCGGAGAGCAGGCTGTCCGCGAGCGCGGCCTCTGCCGCCGCCACGACAAGGTAGACGCTCACGCCCGGCAGGAGCAGCCGCGCGATCAGGCGCGACAGCAGGCCGGAGAACAGGGCCGTTCCGGCGTAAAGCGTCCCGGCTGATACCGTTCCCCCGCTCATGGCCATGGCGGACGCCATGACCGGCAGCAGGCAGGCGCTGTAGTCCGAAAGACGCGTGACCGTCTCCGAGGCCAGCGAGATCATGGACTGCATCCCACCGAGGCAGGCCGCACAGATGCCCAGCGCACCGACGGCCGAGACGGCGTTCACAGGGTCCTTCTGCGTGCTCATGCGCACGACGGCGCACAGCGTAACCATGGCCAGCAGCACCGCGCACAGGCGAAGGCCACTGCGCAGCGCGCCGCCGCTCCCGCCGGCCGCCGCGCGCAGGATGCTCCGTACTCCGCTGCGGAAGTCCGGCGTACCGTCCGGCGAAAGCCCGTCCAGCACCTCTGCGGCCTCGTCGGGGAGGCTCTGCGTCAGCTCGTCCGCGCCGAGCACGTCGCTCAGCGCCTCCGTTGGCTCCGCTGCCAGTACGGGAGCCGCCAGCAGGAGCAGAACGGCCAGAAAAACGGCGATTTTTTTCACATCATCCCTCCAGCATAGTCCGCAGCAGCGACAGCACGGCCTCCAGCAGCGGCAGGGCCGTGTAAATGCCGAGCACGCTCCCGCACAGCTCAATGAGCCGCGCCACGGTGCTCTCACCCGCATCGGCGCAGACCGAGGCCGTCAGCTGCGTCAGAAGGCCGATGCCGACCGTACGCAGCAACGGCTGCAGCAGCGCAGGCTCCAGTCCTGCCAGCTGGCGAAGCTCCGACAGAAACGATACGACCGGCTCTGCCAGACGCACGATGCTCACAGTCATGGCGGCGCAGGCGGCCAGCGTCAGCAGGAGCGCCAGCACGCCGTTCCCCTTTTTCAGGACCAGCCCGAGCAGCACGGCGATCAGCCCGAGCCCGGCGACCTGCAGCAGCGTGTCCATCTAAAACCGGAACAGCGACTGCACGAGGTCGAACAGCTGCGCGATCTTCTGCGCCACGATCATCAGCACCACAACGAGCCCGGCCAGCGTCGTCATGGTCGCCTGCTCCTCGCGCCCCGAGCGCACGAGGACCTGATTCAGAATGGTCACGATGATGCCGACGGCGGCGATCTTGAATATCAGCTGCACATCCATAGGCTACACCGCCAGGATCAGGAGCGCCAGTCCCGTGCAGAGACCCAGCGCGGCATAGCACTTCGCGCGCGGGCGCTTTTCGGCCTCACAGCGGGCCAGCGCCGCCTGCAGGCGCGAGGCCGTCAGGTCCAGCATACGGTTCTCCCCGTCGAGATCATAGCGCCCGAGGGCGCTGCACAGCTCCAGCACCGCCATGACCGCATCCTGCGGCAGCTGCAGCCCCCGCGCGGCCTCCATGGCCGCGGCTGCGGCCCGGTCCCGGCTGACGGGCTCGCGGAGCTGCGCGGCAAAGCAGCGGAAAAACGCGGCGGGCGGCCCCGCCAGCCTGTCCGCCACGAGGGCGCAGACCTCCGGCAGCGGCTGCAGGGAATAATTGATCTCGCAGCGCAGCAGCTCTACGGCGCGGCAGAAGGCCTGCAGATGGCGCGCCGCGCGGTAATACCGCACCCCGGCCGTGATGCCGAAGCTGCCGCTTGCCAGCAGCACCAGCGCGCCCCCGAGCAGTCTAAGCATGATCCAGCCCCCTTTCGATGCGCACGGAACGGTCCGGCAGCAGAAAGGCCGCCATGCGGAAAAAGCCGTCCTGCAGCAGCGCGCGGTACAGCGGGCGGCTCTCCAGCTCGCGCCGGTCGGCCGCATGCGCCGTGGCAAGAAAGCGCACGCCGCAGTAGGACGCGCGCCGGATCGCAGCAATGTCCGCCTCGGCCGTGATCTCGTCCACGGCGATCCACTCCGGATTCATCGTGCGCAGCAGCAGCTCGATGCCCGCCGCCTTCGGTGCACCGGACAGCACGTCCGTGCGTGCGCCGAGGCGGAACTGCGGCACGCCGGAGGCACAGGCCGCCAGCTCCAGCCGCTCGTCCACAACGCAGATGCGCCAGCCGAACCGGTCGGAGAGCTGCCGGATGAGGTCGCGCAGCAGCGTCGTCTTGCCGCTGCCCGGCGCGCCGCACAGGAGCACGGACTGTGGCCGCGCCCAGAGCGCATCACGCAGGCGGTCGGCAATGCCGTTCGGCTGGCGGGCGATGCGCAGGTTCAGGGAAGACGGCTCGCGCAGGGCCGTGATCGTGCCGTTCTGCACGACAGCCGTTCCGCAGATGCCGAGGCGGTGTCCGCCCGGCAGCGTGACAAAGCCGCAGCGGGTCATTTCCTGCATGGCATAGGCGGAGCGCTGCGTTGCCTGCTCCAGCATACCGCGCAGCAGCTCCGGCGTGACCGGAGCAAGCGGCAGCGCCCGCTCCTTACCCGCGATCCGGCAGGCAGGCGGCTGCCCGCAGCGCAGGCGCAGCTCCTCCATGGCCCCGGCATCCGGCAGCCGGTCAATGGCCTGCCGCAGCCCGGGCGGGCAGATGCGCAGGGCCTGTCTCACTTCTTCCGTCATGCTCGTCCCCTCCTGCCCTTACTCTATGCGTCCGGTGCAGATGGTAGGACAAAAAATAAGCCGCCCCGGAAAACCGGGGCGGCAAGGTTCGTGCAAGGAAGAACCGATGATCGGAGCTGAGAAACATCTGAATGAAATCTGCAAGAGTGGATGGTGAGAGATTTTTTGCTAAGCCGATGTTTGGGAAACGCAGGAATACTTTGTGTATTTCAAGTTTCCCGAACAGATGGATCAGCGAAAAAGATCCGGCATCCACCGAAGCCGATTTATTCAGAGGTTTCTAACTTAATTGTGCGTCTTGCGGATGGCGCGGATGAGCGTCGAAACGGCCGGGCTCAGCACAAGATTGAGGCCGAGCTCGACGAGGAAGTTCACACCCGTCAGGGTGAAGAGCACATACGTCAGCAGCGCGGAGCCTGCGGCCCATGCACGGAGCGTCTCCTGGAAGAACAACACCATGCCGAGCAGGAACACACCCGTGTTCACGACCGGCGCGGTGATGGCAGCCAGCAGAACGGCGACGGCATTGCGGCCAAGCGCGGCATCCTTCCGGGCGACGAGCCGGTAGACAAGGCCGGCGCACCAGCCGGACAGCGTGCCCTTGCCGATGCAGACGACGGCGCAGAGAAACGGATTGGCAAGGAAAACCATGTTTCCGCCGTAATCCGCACCGGTAGCGGAGTTGATGTAGACAACAAGGCCGAACACCGTGCCGAGGATCGCGCCCGCTCCCGGGCCGTAGAAGGCTGCGCCGACCACGATGGGGATCAGCGTCAGCGTGATAGAGACCGTGCCGATCTTGATGACACTGCTGAGAAGCTGCAGCACCACGACGAGCGCGGCCAGGACGGCAATGCCGACCATACGGTTGATTTTCTGATGATTCAAGGGAATACCTCCTGCTGTCGCTCCGGACGACCCGGATGCAACGCAAACATTTATTTTGCAGCCGGGGCGCGCCTTGCCACGGCCCGGCATACAAGCAGATCAGGGAAGCTCGTCTTCGACGGGCGGCGCGGGCGGGGCATAAGTGCCGTTCTGCATCTGCTCCCACTGCTCGCGGGTGATGAGGAGCTGGCGCGGCTTTGCGCCCTCATACGGGCCGATGATGCCGCGTTCCTCCATCTCGTCCACGATGCGGGCCGCACGGGCATAGCCGAGCTTCAGCCTGCGCTGCAGGAACGAAACGGAGGCCTGCCCCGTCTCCAGAATGACGTCGACCGCCGCCGGAAGCAGCTCGTCGCCCTCGCCGGTGTCCTGCGCGGCTGCGCCGCTGTCGGCCTTGCCGCTCTGCTCGGCGCGTCGTTCGATCTGCTCCATGACCTCGGCGGAGTAGTCGCTCTGCGACTGGGCCTTGACCGCATTCACGACGGCCTGCACCTCTTCATCCGAGATGAAGCAGCCCTGCACGCGCTTCGGCTTGCCCTGTCCGAGCGGAGCAAAGAGCATATCGCCCTTGCCGACGAGCTTTTCCGCGCCCGGCGTGTCGAGAATGATGCGCGATTCCATGGCGGACGAGACCGCAAAGGCAATGCGCGACGGGATATTGGCCTTCATCAGGCCGGTGATGACGTCCGCGGACGGACGCTGGGTGGCAATGACGAGGTGGATGCCGGAGGCGCGGCCCATCTGCGCGATACGGCAGATCGACTCCTCGACCTCCTTGGCGGCCACGAGCATGAGGTCAGCCAGCTCGTCGATCACAACGACGATCTGCGGCAGCTTCTGCCGCTCCGGGTCGCCTGCGATTGCCTTGTTATAGGAGTCGAGGTCGCGCACGCCCTCCTCGGACATCAGGCGGTAGCGGCGCATCATTTCCGTTACGGTCCACTGCAGGGCGCCTGCGGCCTTCTTCGGATCGGTGACGACCGGGATGAGCAGCTGCGGAATGCCGTTATACACGCCGAGCTCGACCATTTTCGGGTCGACCATGATGAGGCGCACCTCATCCGGCTTGGCCTTATACAGCAGCGAGACGATGAGCGTGTTCATGCACACGGACTTGCCGGAGCCGGTCGTACCGGCGATGAGCATGTGCGGCAGCTTGGCGATGTCGCCGACGATGCAGTTGCCGCTGATATCCTTGCCGACGGCAAACGAGATTTTGGACTTGCTGCTGCGGAAGGCCGGAGAATCGATGACCTCACGGGCGTAGACGGTGTTGACGATCTTGTTCGGCACCTCGATGCCGACGACGGAAATTTTATCGGGGATGGCCGAGATGCGCACACCGGCTGCGCCAAGCGCCAGCGCGATGTCGTCAGCCAGATTCGTGATCTTCGAGAGCTTTACGCCGCGGTCCAGCTCCAGCTCGTAGCGCGTGACGGACGGGCCGCGGATGACGTCGACGATGTGCGGCTCGATGCCGAAGCTCTTGAGCGTGTCGGCAAGGCGCTGGGAATTCTCGCGCATCTCGGACGTGGCGTCCACGCTGCCCTCGCGTCGCGGCGTCAGCAGGGAGACCGGCGGGAAGACATACTCCGCCTGCCCGGATTGCTCCGGCTGCGGGATGACAAGTTCCTCTGCGTCCTCCTGCTTTGCAGGCGCAGGACGGACCGCCGGCTCGTCGTGCTGCGGCGCGGGCGCTTCGTCCCACGGCGCGGCAGGCTCCTGCTCCGCGGCGGGCTCCGGCCGGTCCTCCGGCTCCTCCGGAAGCTCCTGCACCGGGACCGGCTCAAAAGCAGGCTCGGGAACAGGCTCCTCCGGGAGCGCAGCCTCCGGTACGACCGTCACGGGATGCTCTGCCGCGTGAAGCGGCTCCTCCGGGACATCGTCACAGGTCACAGAGACCGGTCTCGCAGCCGGGCGCTCCTCCTGCTGCTTTTCCAAATATTCATCCGGCGAGGGAACGCGGGACTTTTTCTTCCGCTTTTCCGCCTTTTCCAGCGGGGGATCGTCCACGGGCAGGTCAAATTCCGCCGCACGGCGCTTTTCCACGCGGGCGATATGGCGGTTGGCCACATGGTTGACGATGCGTTCGGCCGTATCCTGCTCGGGCTCCGGCTCCTCGTCGGGCTCCTGCAGGCGCGGGCGGTTCTTGATAGCCGTGATGATGCTGTTGACCGTCATATTCATGATGGTGATGATCTGCACGAGCATCACAAGGATCAGGACGATATACGCGCCGACGACGGTGATGCCCGTCTTCAGCAGCATGGCCAGCAGACCGCCCAGCAGGCCGCCCGTCGTTCCGGCAATGCCGCCCTTGAACAGTGCGGGCACGACCTTCCACTCCCACGCAAGAGCCTCACCCTGAATGAGATGGTATACTGCCGAGACGGTCAGAATGAGCGTGAACACGCTGACGATGCGCAGGCGCACCGGCTTGCCGCGGCTCGTAAACAGGATGACGACCGTGGCGATGAGGGCCAGCGGCAGTATGTAGCGCCCGGACTGTCCGAACAGGCCCGCGATAAGCGAGGCGAACGGCCTGATCAGAAAGGCTGTGGTATTGAAGCAGCAGATGATGGAGAAGATCGCCAGAAAAATGCAGACGAGCGCCCAGATCTCGCGGCGGTTCTGCGTCTGGCGCTTCTGCACGGCGGTCTGCTTTGCAGTCGGCTTTTTAACGGGTTGCGATTTCCTTGCCATGATTCCCCTCCGTTCAGGCATTGATAAGCGCCAGGATCAGCGCGATAACGGCTGCATCCCAACAATAATAGGAAAAAACACGCAGCTTTTCCCGGTGCAGCAGATATTTGAGATACTGCAGGGCAAAATATCCGGCCACGGTCGAGGCGACGAGCGCGACGAGCATCGGCAGCCACAGCGACGCGGAAAACGTCCCCACAATGACTGCACGCAGCAGGCGGTAGACGAATTCACACAGCGAAAAGCCGAGCGTCAGCATCGCCGTAAAGCGCAGGGCAAAATCCGTCCGCAGGTCTCGCAGACGGCAGACAGCCAGCGTCAGGCCGAGCGGCGACAGGCCGGGCAGCACGGCGGCCAGACGAGTCGCGCCTGCCAGCAGCGCATCCGGGAGCATGAGCGCGCGGGCATCCTTCTGTCCGCCGGGCCGTCCCGCAGCAAACAGGATAAGGCCGTTCAGGCAGAAGAACGCGGCGATGAGCGACAGGCGCGTGATGCGCTCTGCCGCTGCGCACCAGATCAGGCTCAGCAGACCGATCGGGAGAGCAAGCAGGCCCATCAGGACGGCGCGGCGGCGTGGAGACGGCTGCCGGGCGCGTTTTCCGCGCTGCGGGCGGCGCGCAAGCTCCCCGCAAGTCAGCTGCAGCTCTCCGGGGAAAGCCAGCACGAGCGCAGCGCTGAGCCCGAGCGTGATGGCCGCCCGGACGTACAGTCCCCCGCCCTGCGTGAGCGGCGAGAGCGCGAATGCGTCCTGCAGCACGGCCGCATGCCCGCTGAACGAGACCGGCAGCAGGCCGGTCAGCCCCGCGACAAGGCCATAGATCAATGCTTCCCAAATCTTCAAACCAAGAATCTCCTGTAATTTTGCTTTGAAGATTATTATAGCACAGGAATGTTAAAATTGCTATCCCTTGTTTCCCTGTTTTCGGGAGATCATCCGGTGCAGACACTCCAAGGCGTCGTGCAGGCCGCCCAGACGGTCAATGAGGCCGCTTTCCACGGCCTCGCGCCCATAGACGATCGTACCGACGTCCGTGGCGATCTGCCCGGTCGCCATCATATAGTTCGAGAACTGCTCGCGCGTGATGCGGGAATTCGCCGTGACAAAATCCGTGATCTGCTCCTGAATGCGCTGAAAATAGTGATAGGTCGCCGGTGCGCCGACTACGACGCCGCTCATGCGCACAGGGTGGATCATCATGCTGGCCGTCGGGACGATCATGCTCTTCTTGGCCGAAACGGCCAGCGGGATGCCGATGGAGTGCCCGCCGCCCAGCACGAGCGACACGGAGGGCTTTCGCATCCCGGCAATCAGCTCCGCGATGGCAAGCCCCGCCTCGATGTCGCCGCCCACGGTGTTGAGCAGGAGCAGCAGGCCATCGATGTCCTCGCTCTCCTCAATCGTGGCCAGCAGCGGCAGCACATGCTCATATTTCGTTGTTTTGATCGTCTCTGGCTGTGCCTGATGGCCCTCGATCTGCCCGATGATCGTCAGGGTATAGATATTGCCGCGCTTTGTCTGCGTCAGCCCCGCGCCAAGCTCCTCCAGCCGCTCCTGCGGCCTGCTCTGTGTTTCGTCCATGCCGGTCCTCCCTGTTTTTTCTGCTTCTTAGTATGGTGGAACGGGAGGCAAATCATTCAAAGTGCTTGAAAAAACACGAAAAAATGTTATACTAGTCTAAAATGAAGCAAAGGAGCAATCACCATGGAATTTACTTATACGCCGCACGGCGTCTGCTCACGCCAGATCTTGTTGGAGCTGGACGGCAATAAGGTCTCGAATGTTCGCTTTATCGGCGGCTGCAGCGGCAACACACAGGGCGTTGCCCGGCTGGCCGAGGGTATGGATGTCGATGAGCTGATCTCCCGCCTGCAGGGCATCCGCTGCGGCTCGAAGCCCACGTCCTGCCCGGACCAGCTCGCCAAGGCGCTGCTGGCCGCCAAGGAGCAGCAGAACGGATAACAGAAAATACCAGCAGCGGCATGGCCGGTCCGGCCATGCCGCTGCTGTAATGATTGGGCAAATATGCGGATTTTCGCATGTGCTGCTGCAGGCTTAGCCTCATGCTTTGCACTCAATCATCGTAGCCCGAGATGTACAGTTCTTCGTAAATGATGCGGTAAATGCGGTCACTGGCGCGGCGGAGGTCATAGACGTAGTAGAAGTACTCCTTGATGAGCCCGGCCCACCATTCCACCTGCCCCTCCGGGAAGAAATACTGCTCGACTGTGTAATTCTGCCCCAGCGTCTCAGCGGCCATGGTCAGAAGCGTCTCAGCCTCGAACGATGTTGCGCACATACCGAGGCAGTCGCGCACAAAGCCCGGATACTGCGACAGCGGCATGGTCTGCAGCGTATTGAGGATCGAGAGAATGACCTCACGCTGGCGGCCGGTGCGCTTGCGGTCGCTGTCCGTGGCACTGCTCTTGCGGATGCGGGCATAGGAGACCGCTGTTTCCCCGTCAAGCAGGCAGTCGCCGACATGGACGTTCGGATAATTGGAAAGATAGCGCGCCTCATCCTCGTCGATGTTGACTGTCACACCGCCGATCCGGTCGATGATCTCCGCGAGCTGATCAAAATCCACGGCAATATAATCCGACACGTTCAAGTAATAGTTATAGTTCAGATTTTTTACGGCCATCGCCGCGCCGCCCCAGGTGTAGGAATAGGCCAGCTTGGAAAATGAGGCGAATTCCGGGATAAAAACATAGGAATCGCGCGCAAGCGAGATAAGCTTGATCTTCTGATGCACGCGGTCGAGCGCAACGAGCATGACGCTGTCGGACGAATCGACGCCGTCGAGGCCGAACAGCACGAACACCTGAATTTTGCTTGCATCGCTGCTGAGATAGCTGCTGCGCGGGGCCTTGCCCGTGTCGAGCTTGGCCAGCGCCTCGGCCGGGATATCATTATTGGACAGCAGGTAGCGGTCGACCTCCGTGAAGGACGGCAGATCAGCCAACTGCTCCTCCAGACCGGACAGCGCCTCAGAAAAACGCTCCTCGCGTTCCAGGCGGCCGTCAGCCTCCGTCGCCGTCTGGTGCAGGTCACTGGCGGAAAGCGAATCGAAATCATCGTCCGTCGTCATTTTGCCGGTCAGATAATGGTCTGCATACAGCAGTCCGCCTGTCAGCACGAGCGCAACGAGCGCCAGAGCAAGGCCCCAGGCGGCAAAGCCGCGGCGGCGCTTTTTCCGCAGCAGACCGGCGACGGCAAGCACGGCAGCCAGTCCGGCGGCTCCCACGCCGAACGGCAGGCCGCGGCGCAGCACCGTGATATCTCCTGCGGCAAGCGAGCCGCTGCGGTAGCCGAGCCAGATGCGCAGCAGGGCGGCAGCCAACAGCGCCAGCACGATGACGGCCAGGAAAAAGGCAGGCAGGCCCGCGCGCTTTTTCTTTCGTGCGGGACGGTGATAGCCCTCCTGTACGGGTCGATCCTCCATAAAACACGCTCCTTCCGGGAAGTACTTTTCTGCATTATATCACAGGAAGCGGCAGAAGGCCAGTACCGATACAAAAAAATAGCGGAGGAGAAGGCAAGCCTTCTCCCCCGCCGGATCGATGCGTCAGCAGCCGCAGCCCCCGCAGCCGCAGTTGTTGTTGGCCGCGTTGGCGCAGCCGCCGTTATTTCCGCAGCAGCAGAACAGCAGGAGCAGGATGATGATCCACCAGCAGTTGCTGCCGAAGCAATTGGAATTGCAATTCATAGTCAGGAACCTCCCGTTTGGATTCTGAGCACTCGGCTCATTCCATGTTATGACGGCGGGCCGCAAAAGTGCGGGAGGCGGGACAAAAAACAAGAGCCGCTGCATCAGCAGCGGCTCTGGCTATGCAAGAAAACGGGAATCAATAGCCGCGACGCTTGTTCTTACGAGCAGCTTCGGACTTCTGCTTCCGCTTGAGGCTCGGGCTGACGTAATGCTCACGCTTCTTGACCTCAGCGATAACGCCATCCTTCTGGCAGCTGCGCTTGAAACGCTTCAGCGCGCTCTCCAGAGACTCGTTCTCCTTCACGCGAATTTCAGACATTGATTTCCCTCCCTCCGGTGCATCCGGCTCAATCCGGGATGCTTTCAGGGCCGATATAACGGCATCAATTATTATAGTCAATCGCAAGTCAAAAGTCAAGCGATCTCTACAATTTTTTTCAAACTTTTGCCGATTTCAAGCCGAGCGGCCGGATTCCATCACTTTACGATGAGGTTGACCAGCTTGTTTTTGACAACGATGCTCTTGCGCAGCGCGCCGCCGGTCTTCTCGAGGAAGCGGGCGATCTTTTCGTCGGCCAGCGCCGTCTGAACGACGGTCTCGTCGTCAAGGTCGGCTGCAACATGGATCGTGCCGCGCAGCTTGCCGTTGACCTGAACGGCCATGTCGATCTCCGCATCGCGGCACTTCGACTCGTCATACGCCGGCCAGGCCGAGACGGAGCAGATGCCCTCGAAGCCGTGCTGCTGCCAGATCTCGTCGCAGATGTGCGGCGCAAACGGGCTGAGCAGCTGCAGGAGCGTTTTGAGCTCGGCAGCGTTACAGCCGTTGTCCGTCAGGGTGGACGTCAGCGTCATGAGCGCGGCCAGCGCGGTGTTGCCCTTGAGCGCATCGATGTCCGACGTGACCTTGCGGATCGTCTTGTGCAGGATGGACTCGTTCTTGGCAGAGTATGCCGTCTCGTGATCGGTGACGGTCTCGGCCAGATTCCATACCTTGTCGAGAAAGCGCTTGCAGCCCTTCACGGCGTTCGTCGACCAAGAGGCGGCCTTCTCGAAATCGCCGATGAAGATGATATAGGTGCGCATGGTGTCCGCACCGTATTCAGCGATGACATCCGTGGGGTTGATGACGTTGCCGCGGGACTTCGACATCTTGATGCCGCCCTCACCGAGGATCATGCCGTGGCTCGTGCGCTTGGCATAGGGCTCCTTCGTCGGCACGACACCGATATCATAGAGGAACTTGTGCCAGAAGCGGCTGTAGAGCAGATGGAGCGTCGTGTGCTCCATGCCGCCGTTGTACCAGTCGACCGGGCTCCAGTAGCGCAGGGCCTCGGGCGAGGCAAGGGCCTCGTCGTTGTGCGGATCCATATAGCGCAGATAGTACCACGAGGAACCGGCCCACTGGGGCATGGTGTCCGTTTCACGCTTGGCTGGGCCGCCGCAGCAGGGGCAGGTCGTGTTGACCCAGTCCGTGATGGCGGCAAGCGGAGACTGACCGTCGTCCGTCGGCTCGTAGCTCTCGACATCCGGCAGCTCCAGCGGCAGGTCCTTCTCGTCGAGCGGAACGGTGCCGCACTTCGGGCAGTGGACGATGGGGATCGGCTCGCCCCAGTAGCGCTGGCGGGAGAAGACCCAGTCGCGGAGCTTGAAGTTGACCTTCGCCTCGCCGATGTGCTTCTCCGTCAGGTATTCCGTGATGGCCTTCTTGGCGTCGGCGACGCTCATGCCGTCAAGGAAGCCGGAATTGACCATCACGCCGGTGGCGCAGTCCGTAAAGGCCGCCTCCTGCACGTTGCCGCCCTTGACGACCTCGATGATCTCGCAGCCGAACTTCTTCGCGAATTCCCAGTCGCGGTCGTCATGGGCCGGGACGGCCATGATCGCACCGGTTCCGTAGGTGGAGAGGACATAGTCCGAAATGAAGATGGGGATCTCCTTGCCGTTCACGGGGTTGATGCCCTTCACGCCGCCGAGCTGCACGCCGGTCTTCTCCTTCGTGAGCTCCGTGCGCTCAAAGTCGGACTTCGCGGCGGCTGCCTCCTGATAGGCCTTGACCTCGTCGGCATTCGTCAGGCGGTCCATCCAGCGCTCGAGCAGCGGATGCTCCGGCGAAAGGACCATGTACGTCGCGCCGAACAGCGTGTCCGGGCGGGTGGTGAACACGGTGATCTCATCGCCGAACGTCGATCCGAAGCGGACCTCCGCGCCGGTGGAGCGACCGATCCAGTTACGCTGCTGGATCTTGACGCGCTCGATAAAGTCGACGTCGTCCAGATCGTCGAGCAGGCGCTGGGCATAGCGCGTGATGCGCAGCATCCACTGGCTCTTTTCCTTGCGGACGACCGGGCTGCCGCAGCGCTCACAGACGTTCTCTACGACTTCCTCGTTTGCCAGCACGCACTTGCAGGACGTGCACCAGTTCACGGGCATCTTGGCCTTGTAGGCAAGGCCGTTCTTATAGAGCTGCAGGAAGATCCACTGCGTCCACTTGAAATACTTCGGGTCCGTCGTGTTGATCTCGCGGTCCCAGTCGAAGCTGTAGCCGAGCGCCTGCAGCTGGCCGCGGAACGTGGCGATGTTGTTCTTCGTCACGACGGCAGGATGGATGTGGTTCTTGATGGCGTAGTTCTCCGTCGGTAGGCCGAAGGCATCGTAGCCCATGGGGAACAGCACGTTCTCGCCCTGCATGCGGTGCTTGCGCGCGATGACATCCATGGCCGTATAGGGGCGGGCATGGCCGACGTGCAGACCGGCGCCGGACGGGTACGGGAATTCGGCCAGCGCATAGAATTTCTTCGCGTCGCTGCCGGTCCTGGCGGCATAGAGCTGCTTTTCATCCCAGATCTTATGCCATTTGGCCTCGATGGCGGTAAAATCGTACTTCATGTTTCTCCCTCTTTATTCTGCAAAATCAATGGGAACCGGCGTTGCGTCGTTCCACAGGCGTTCGAGATCATAGAAGGCGCGCGTCTCCTCCGTGAAGACATGCACGACGAGGCAGCCGAAGTCCAGCAGGACCCACGTTCCGCCGCGGTGGCCCTCCCGGTGCAGCAGCGGCTCGCCCAGCTCATCGGCGACGGCCGCCTCCACGCTGTCGCACAGCGTCTTGACATGCGTGTTGGACGTGCCGGTACAAATCAGAAAATAGTCAGCAATGGACGTGACGTCCGTAACCTGCAGCAGGCGGATCTTCAGGCCCTTGCGGTCGTCGAGTGCCTTTGCGGCGCGCAGCGCCAGCTCCTTGGGTGTATACATGGGGTGTTCCTCCTTATTCTGCCGTCTCCGGCGCGGCGGTCGGCGCTTCCGTGGGCGCCTCAGTCGGAGCCTCCGTCGGCGCTTCCGTCGGGCCCTCGGTCGGCCCCTCCGTCGGGTCCTGCGTTTCGTCGGTTGGGCCCTCCGTCGGCTCCGTGGGATCTCCCGTCGGTTCCGTCGCCGTATCCTGCGTGGGCTCTGTCGGCTCCTGGCGCGGCTGCGTGCTCTTTGTCGGCGTTGTCGCCGTGGTATCACGGGTCACGGTTCCATCCCCGCGCTGAATATCCGTCTTCTGGCGGATGTTGATGTCATATTTTCCGTATTCCTCGGACGTGGGGTTGAAGTGCTCGTTCAGGATCTTCAGCACGCCGTCCGGGTCGAGCTGATAATAGTCGCCGCCCTTGATCTCCACGGCCTCGCCGGGCAGGGTCACGGTGTACATAGCGTTGAAATCGCACTGCATCAGCTCGGAGCCGAGATAGATCAGGTTGCCGACGGTCAGATCGGTGCGGACATAGGTCGCAAATAACTCGGCATAGTCCTTCACCTTTGCCAGCGTCGCGGACGAAGCCAGCTTCCGTGCCAACGCTCGCAGGAATTCCTGCTGCGTAGCCGCACGCTCAATGTCCATATCGGCAGCGCCGCTGCGGTAGCGGCACAGCTGCAGCGCATGCGCGCCGTCAAGCAGCTGACGGCCCGCCTTCAGGTCGACGTGGATGTTTTCGTCGTCATCGTCATACTGCAGGTCGGTCGGGATATCGAATTCCACGCCGCCGACCATGTCGATCGTCTTTTCAAAGCCCTGCAGATCAACCAGCACATAACCGTCGACTGCAATGGCAAGCGTCTCGCGGATCTTATCGGTCAGCGCACGGATGCCGCGGTCACCCTGGCCTGCCGCGCTGTAGACGGAATTGATCTTCGGAATGACGTAATTGCCGGTGATATAAGTGTCGCGCGGGATGCTCATCAGGCTGACGGTGTGCTCCTTTGTGTTGAGATTTGCGATCAGGAGCGTATCCGTGCGGGTGCTGTCGCCATCCGTGCCAACAAGCAGGATGTTGTAGATTCCCTCATGGCCGGAGGCGTCCGGCACATCCATTTCGATGCTCTGGCCAGTCTGTGCGTCCGTCTCAACGCGGACGCTCGTGCCGCCGCCGGACTTGTTATCCCCGCCGGACGGAGCGACGGCCGTCGTGCGGCCGAGCAGCGCCAGACACATGGCGACAGAGCCGAGGAACAGCGCGATGGAGGCCAGCAGCAGGATCAGGCCGCGCGTTTTGCCGTTCATGCCGCTGCGCGGCGCTTCGGCATCCGTGCGAGGCAGATCACGCGTCAGGTCCTCGTCCCTGACTTCCTCCCGGCGGGGCCGCGGCGCTTCGGCACGCGGCGCACGGGGTACGGGAACGCTCTGCGCCGGCTGCGGGGCCGGCCGACTCTGGGGCTGCTGTGCCGCCGGGCGCGCCTGCTGCGCAGGTCTTTGCTGCGGCTGCGCCGGAGCCTGATGCCGCTCCTGCGGCATGACCTGCGACAGCGGCGGGCGCTTCAGATATTGCTGCAGAAGCGGGATATCATTCTCTTCCGTCTCCGCACGGTGCTGTGCCGCCTCGCGGTTGGCATAATCACGCAGGAGCGGGATCTCCTCGTCATCCGCCTCGGGGCGCTGCACATCGGGCTGCACCGGCGCACTGCGGCGCTCGGCCTGCTTCCCGGCGACATAGCGCCCGCCGGAAGCGCCGCGGCTGCTGTTGCCGAATAGTTTCCTCATTCCGACTTCGTCCTTTCGCTTTTCAAAAAATCTCTGGCCGCTCTGGAATTCACGTCAATGGGCTGACCGGTTTCCGTCAGCAGATCGAGCGACATTTCAAGGCCCAGAAGGACCGCTTCATCCAGATCATGCTGCGCCAGAGCGCGGAGCCGTTCCACGCCGGGGAAATCCCGGTTCGGCTCCATGTAATCGGCAAGATACAGGATCTTCTGCAGCAGCGTCATGTCCGGCTTGCCGGTCGTGTGCCAGCAGATGGCCGACTGCACCGCAGCAGATTCCCCGAACACGGCCCCCGCGACCGCCGCGCCGCTTTTGGCGTGCAGCAGCTTCGGGTGACTGCGTTCGAATGTATCCAACATCATACCATATTTATCGGATAATTTCAACTGCTCCGGACCGGGGAGCGCCTTTGTGACATCGTGCAGCAGGCCTGCCCGGCGGGCTGGGCCGGGATCCTCACCAAAGCGGGCGGCAAGCTCCGCCGCCGTATGACTGCAGCCAAGCACATGCGGCACGCGCTTCGGGTCGTGCAGCGGCAGGGCGATGCGGGCCAGCGCATCGAGCGGCAGGGCGCGCAGGTCTCTGCGCGTGTGATAAAGCCCCTGCATGCAAACGGCGTCATAGACCGCAGGCTCGAGATAGTCCTCCCCGCAGCGGAAGGCCAGCATGGCGCGGGCGATGGTGGAGGAATAGGGCAGAAAGTCATTTTCCACCAGCACGACGTCCGCCCCGAAGCGGTCGCGCAGCTGCTGCGCCGCTTCCCGAAGCGTTTTGCCGTCATCCCTTCCGCGGTGCGCGACCGCCAGCGAGGCAAGCTTTGCAATGCGCTCCGGCGCATGCCATTGCGCAAAGGTCAGAAGCATATCCGTCCCCATCAGAAACCAGAGGTGGTCGTTGGGATACTGCCGGTGCAGCTCCTCGAGTGTATCGGCCGTGTAGCTTGCGCCGCTGCGGTGCAGCTCCAGATCGCTGACCTCCGCAAACGGGAGGTCCTGCGCAGCCAGCCTTGTCAGCTCCAGACGCGTGCGGGCATCCGGCGATCCGGCGGCCAGCGCCTTATGGGGCGGCAGCGCCGCCGGCATCAGAATGACGCGGTCCAGCCCAAGTCTGCGCTGGAACTCCGCTGCAGCCAGCAGATGGCCGCGATGCGGCGGGTTGAAGCTCCCGCCGAATATACCGATATTTGCCATGTGCGGCGCTCCCCTTTCCGATAATTTATGTTATTCCTCGCGGCTCTTCCGGCGCTCGATGGCGGCCTGAATGGCAGCCTGCCGGAAATACTCATTGCGGCGCTCGCGTTCCTCGCGTGCCTGCCGGCGGCGCTCCTGCGCCCCGCGCCGGACGGGGTTCGACTTGCGCTTTTTCAGCTCGCGCGCCTGCCGTGCGGCCTCCTGTGCCTTCTTCTCCGAGCGGCGGTAGATCACGAATTTCGAGCCGACGCACTGCACGCCGTCTGCACCGAGCGCTTCGCACAGCGCATCGCAGACCTCGCGTGCGGACAGGAGCGCCGCCTCGAGCACGCGGCCCTTGACAAGCTCACGAGCCTCAAGCTGCCGGGCGGCCTCGGACAGAACGTTCTCCGTCACGCCGCCCTTGCCCACCATCAGGGTGGTGTCCAGATCATTTGCCTGTGCGCGCAGATCGGCGCGCTGTTTGCTGGTCAGCATAATTCCTTCTCCTTTTTCGTACCGAACGCCTTCTCCACAAAGGCGCGCAGCGCCCGGGCGCGGTGGGATACCTGATTTTTCTGCTCCGGGGCCAGTTCTGCGAACGTGCACCCGGCATCCTCCGCAAAGAACACCGGATCATAGCCGAAGCCGCCGTTTCCGTGGCGCTCGAACAGGATGTGCCCCGGACACTCGCCGCGCGCGACGATCTCCTTGCCGTCCGGCGTGACGAGCGTGATGACGCTGACGAATTTTGCCGTCCGCTTCCCCTCCGGAACGTTTTCGAGCTTTTTCAGCAGATAGTTGATGCGGTCGGAATCGCTGATGCAGTCCGGTCCGCCGTAGCGCGCGGAATAAACGCCCGGCTCCCCGTTCAGCGCGTCGACCATCAGGCCGGAGTCGTCCGCCACGGCGGGCAGACCGCAGGCCTGCATCACAGCCACAGCCTTGATGCGGGAATTCTCCTCAAACGTTGTGCCGGTCTCCTCCGGCTCGACATGCACCCCCGCCTCACGCTGCGAGACGACGTCCAGCCCGTAGGCAGACAGGATCGCGCGCAGCTCGGCGATCTTGTGGGCGTTGTTGCTTGCCATAACGACCTTCATGTGCGTGCCTCCTCAGATCAGCGCGTCGACGAACGCGCGCGGCTCAAACGGCATCAGGTCGTCCATCTGTTCGCCGACACCGATGAGCTTCACAGGGATCTGCAGCGCGTCCGCCACGGCGATGACGATGCCGCCCTTGGCCGTGCCGTCGAGTTTTGTCAGGGCGATGGCCGTAACACCGGCGATCTCCTTGAACTGCTTGGCCTGCAGCAGGCCGTTCTGGCCCGTCGTGCCGTCGAGCACGAGCAGGACCTCTTTATCCGCATTCGGCAGCTCGCGGTCAATGATGCGGGAAATTTTGCCGAGCTCGTTCATCAGGTTGGCCTTGTTGTGCAGGCGTCCTGCCGTGTCGCACAGGATGACGTCGCTGCCTCGCGCCTTGGCGGCGGAAATGGCGTCGAACACCACGGCGGCGGGGTCCGCGCCCTCGTGCTGGCGGACGATGTCCACATTGGCGCGTCCGGCCCAAATTTCGAGCTGATCGGCAGCCGCGGCGCGGAACGTATCGGCCGCGCACAGCAGCACACGCTTGCCCTCGCCGGAGAGGCGATGGGCCAGCTTGCCGATGGTCGTCGTCTTGCCGACGCCGTTGACGCCGATGACAAGCACGACGGACGGGCGCGTGCCGAGCTTCAGGCTCGTGTCGCCGACGTTCAGCATGTCCACAAGGATATCCTTCAGGGCATCGTGAATTTCTTCCGCCGTGCGGAGCTTCCGCTCCTTCACGACGGTGCGGAGCTGCTCGACGGCCTTGCACGACGTCTCCACGCCGATGTCGGCGAGGATCATGCTCTCCTCAAGCTCCTCGTAAAATTCTTCGTTTGCGCCGCTGAACGAGGCGAAGATGCCGCCGAGCGTGTTGGCCATGGCGGCGCGCGTCTTTTTCAGTCCGTTTTTGATTTTTTCAAAAAAACCCATTTACTTGATCTCCTCCGAAATTCCGAGCTGCTGCTCCATTTGATTCAGGTCCAGATGCAGGATACGGGAAATGCCCTGCTCCTGCATGGTCACACCATAGAGCACGTCGGCGGCCTCCATGGTGCCGCGGCGGTGCGTGATGACGATAAACTGCGTTTTCCCGCTGAAGCCGCGCAGGTAGCCCGCGAAGCGTTCGACATTCCGGTCGTCCAGCGCGGCGTCGATCTCGTCGAGCATGCAGAACGGCGTCGGCCGCACCTTCAGAATGGCAAAATACAGCGCGATGGCAACAAAGGCCTTCTCACCGCCGGACAGCAGCGTGATGGTCTTGAGCTGCTTGCCGGGCGGCTGCACACGAATTTCAATGCCGCACGTCAGCGGCTGCGAGCGGTCCTCCAGCTCGAGCGAGGCCTTGCCGCCGCCGAACATTTCCGTGAAGGTCTGGCCGAAATAGGTGTTGATCCGGCCGAATTCCGTGACGAAAATATCGGTCATCTGGCCGGTGATATCGCCGATGATGCCCTCGAGGTCGCGCTTGGACGTCAGCACGTCGTCGCGCTGGCCGCAGAGGTATTCATACCGCTCGTTCACGCGGGCAAATTCGTCGATGGCACCGAGGTTCGGCGTGCCGAGGCCGGAGATCTTCTTACGGAGCTCCGCGGCGCGCTTCGTTCCGGCAGCCGTGCTCTCCAGCTCCGCCGCAGCGGCGGGCGCGCTTGAGCGCGTCAGCTCATAGGTATCCCACAGCCGGTCGAGAATTTGCTTTTCCTCCAGCTCAGCGGCATTTTTGCGCGACTCCAGACGGGCGCTCTCGCGCTCCATGTTCAGGATATCGCGGTTTTTCTCCTGTACTTCCTTTTCCGTGGCTGTTTTGCGCGCTTCGACCTTCGCACGCTCGGCAAGCGCGGCCTGCAGCTCTTCCTGCCTGGCCTGCGCCGCGGCGTCCTGCCCGGCCAGCTTGTCCTGCTCGGCCTGCAGCGTCTTTTCCAGCTCAGCGGCCTCCTGCGTATAGCGGTCGATGAGCTGCAGCTTCTGCTCGCGGTCGCCGCGCATGGCATGCTCCAGCCCGCGCAACTGCTCGGCGGAGCTCTTCGCCGTGGCACGCTCGGCCTCCAGTCTGGCCGCCTCCATGCGCAGCGCCGTCAGGCGCTCCGAAAGGCGGCTGCTCTGCTCCGAAGCAACGCTCTGGCCGTCCGAAACGACGGAAAGTTCCTGCTCAGCCTCCTCCAGTGCCTTCTGCAGGTCGGCAACGGCCTTCTGCAGCGCCGCGCGGCGGCCGCTGTCGGCGCCGATCCGCTTTTCGAGCAGCTCCTGCTCGCGCTGCGAGCCGGTGATCGCGTCCGTCAGGGCCTGCACAAGAACGTGGTGCTGCTTTTCCTCGCCCTGCAGGCGCAGAGCGGCGTCTTCGGCCGTACGGAGGTCCGTCTCCGCGTTCGTCAGGTCATAATTCGCCTGCTCCAGCAGACGCTGCGCCTCCTTCTGCTCTCCGCGGAGCTTGTCCAGCGCGGCGGCGGCCTCCTTCTGCTGGGCCTGCAGACGCTCGATCTCGTTGGCGCGCGACAGGATGCCCGCACTGCGGGAGACGGAGCCGCCCGTCATGGAGCCGCCTGCATTCAGGACCTGCCCGTCCAGCGTGACGATGCGGAAGCGGTGGCCGAATTGGTTGGCAATGGAAATGGCTGCGTCAAGGTCCTGCGCCACGACCGTGCGGCCGAGCAGATTCAGGATGATCTCGCGATAGCGCGGCTCACACGAGACAAGGTCGGAGGCTACGCCGCAGAAACCGGCACAGCGCTCGATGCCGTTCTCGTTCAGCGGCCGGCCGTGGATGACAGACAGCGGCAGGAATGTGGCGCGGCCGTTGTCCGAGCGTTTCAGATATTGGATGGTAGCCTTGGCGCAGTCCTCGTCCTCCACGACGATATTCTGCATGGCGCTGCCGAGCGCGACCTCGATGGCAACGGTGTAGCTGTCCTGTGTGCGCAGCAGCATGGACACCGCGCCATGGATGCCGCGGAGCTTGCCGCGTCGGCTCTCCTGCATGACGGTGCGGACAGCGCGGGAATAGCCCTCCAGCTCACGCTCCATCTCCTGAAAGAGCTTCAGACGGGAGCTGACCGTGTCGAGCCGGACACCGGCGTCCGTGGCCTGCTTCTGCAGGGCCTCGCTCCGCTCCGCTCGGGTGCGGCTGCGCAAACGGTAGCCGTTGATGCGGTTCTGCGCGGCCGTGATATCGGCCTGCGCTTTGGAGAGCTGCTTCTGTGCGGTCTCGAGCGCGCGCTGTGCCTCTGCACAGCGGCTCTGCGCCGCCTGCAGATCCTGTGCCAGCTGGGTCTGCCGCTCCGTGCTCTGGGCAAGACTCTCTTCCACGGCGGTCAGGTCCGCGCCGCGGGCGGAGAGCTCCTCACGCTTCCGGCCCTGCAGATCGCGCAGGGTGAGATAGCGCTTTGTCATGCCGTCGGCGGAGTCCGCCAGTCTGCGGCCCTCCTCCTCGGCCTGCTTCTGCTTTTCGGCCAGCGCGGCGGTCTGCGTGTCGATCTCGCCCATGCGCTGCTCCAGTGCTTCGATCTGCGCGGAGATGCTGCCGCTGCGGCTGTCCTGATCCTCCAGCTCGTGCTGCACGCGCTTCAGGTTGCTCTGCGCGTTGCCGCGGTTCGTCTCCAGCACGGCGATCCGGCTGCGCTGCTCCTGCGAGGCGGCCTCCGCCTGCCGGATCGCATCACGGATCTGATCCGTCTGCAGGTCGCGGTTGTGGAGGTCGAACGTCAGGGATTCCGAGGTGACATAGAGCTTGTCCAGCGCGTCGTGCTCCTGCTGCAGGATGAAGGCGGCGGAATGATAGTCCTCCTCGGCCTTGCGCGCCGTGGCGCTCAGGCGCTCGAGCGACTGCAGCCACAGCGCGACCTCGAGGCCCTTGAGCTCCTCACGGTAGGTCAGGTAGCGCTTTGCCTTTTCCGCCTGATCGCGCAGCGGGCCAACCTGCAGCTCCAGCTCCGAGATTTTGTCGCCGATGCGGGTCAGATTGTCCTGCGTCGTGGCGAGGCGGCGCTCCGTTTCCTCCTTGCGGTGGCGGTATTTCGAGATACCGGCGGCCTCCTCGAAAATTTCGCGGCGGTCCGTGCTCTTGAGGGACAGAATTTCGTCGATGCGTCCCTGGCTGATGTTGGAATAGCCGTCGCGGCCGAGACCGGTATCCATGAACAGCTCGTTGACGTCGCGCAGACGCACGCTCTGCTTGTTAATGTAGTATTCGCTCTCGCCGGAGCGGTAATACCGGCGCGTGACCATCAGCTCGTCGGCGTCATAATGCAGGGCGCGGTCGCTGTTGTCCAGCACGAGCGTCGCCTCGGCAAAGCCGACGGGGGCGCGCTTCTCCGTGCCGCCGAAAATGACATCCTCCATCTTCTGGCCGCGCAGCGAGCGGGAATTCTGCTCGCCCATGACCCAGCGGATGGCATCTGAGATATTGGATTTTCCGCTGCCGTTCGGCCCGACGATGGCGGTGATATCATGGCCAAATCCCACGACTGTCTTGTCTGGGAAGGATTTGAAGCCCTGAATGACTAGCTGTTTCAGATACATATGGACAGATTGCTCCTATTGTATTTCAATGTCTGATTATACCATTGCGCCCCGAAAATTGCAAGACCGGGATTTCACCCCTGCAGGCGGTGCGGCATAGGATGACACGGAGGTGATCGGAATGCTGCCGATCTTTCGGGGCGCCGCCACGGCGCTCCTCACCCCGTTCCGGCCGGACGGGAGCATCGATCTTCCGGCATGGGACCGCCTGCTTGAGCGGCAGCTGGATGCCGGGATCGCGGCGCTCGTTGTCTGCGGCACGACCGGCGAGGCTGCGACCCTGACGCAGGACGAGAGGCTGACACTCCTGCGCCGCGCAAAGCAGGCTGCCTGCGGCCATTGCCCCGTTATCATGGGTGCCGGGACGAACTGCACGGCAGGCTCCGTAGAAAATGCAGAGCTTGCGGCACAGAACGGCGCGGATGCGCTGCTGGCCGTCACGCCCTACTATAATAAAGGGACACAGGCAGGCCTGCTTGCGCACTATACCGCGATCGCGGACGCGTCTCCCCTGCCGCTTGTGCTCTATAATGTTCCGTCGCGCACCGGCGTCGACCTCCTGCCGGAGACGGTGCGGGCGCTCGCCCGCCATCCGCATATTGCAGGCATCAAGGAAGCCTGCGGCAGCATCAGCCGAGCCGCACAGCTGCTGGGCCGGTGCGGTCTACCGGTTTGGAGCGGCAACGACGACCAGACGGCCGCGATCATGGCGCTCGGCGGCAGCGGCGTGATCTCCGTGGTGTCGAACGTCGCGCCGGAGGCCGTCGTTGCCATGACGGATGCCTGCCTTGCCGGAGATTTCCGCGAAGGTGCGCGCCGCCAGCTGGAGCTTCTGCCGCTGTGCGAGGCGCTGTTCTGCGTCGTGAACCCCATCCCGGTCAAGGCCGCCATGGAGGAGCTTGGCCTGTGCGGCGGGACGCTCCGCCTGCCGCTGTCGCCGCTGGAGGAGCCGTACCGCAGCCGCCTGCGGGCAGTGCTGCGGGGGTATGGGCTCCTCTCATAAGAGTATCCCCGCGCAGCACCGGGACTGCTTCCTGCGCGGCATGAAAATGCTCCCCCTATGTGACGGTGTCTTTCATCGTCTCATAGAGGGAGCATATCACTTCACCAGCTCCGAAGCTTTTTCTTTAAGCGCGCGGGTGGTATTTTTCATAGACGCTCTTGAGCGTCTTTTTCACGACCTGCGCATAGACCTGCGTGGAGGAGATATCGCTGTGGCCGAGCATCTCCTGCAGGGAATGCAGGTCCGCGCCGTTTTCGAGCAGATGGGCCGCAAAGCTGTGGCGCAGCGTATGCGGCGTGATCTCCTTGTCGATCTGCGCGGTCTGCTGATAGTGCTTGATGATCTTCCAAAAGCCCTGTCTGGAAATGCGGCCGCCGTTCAGGTTGACGAACAGGGCCTGCTCGTCCGGCTCGGCGATCATATTCGGTCGGATGTCCGTCACATAGGCCGTCAGGGCACGGATGGCCGCCGGGTAGATTGGGATGATGCGGGACTTCCCGTTCCCGATGCAGCGGACAAAGCCGCCCGCCAGACTGACGTCCGAAACGTTCAAGGCGATCATCTCGCTGACGCGCATGCCGGTGGCATAGAGCGTCTCAAGCATGGCCTTGTCGCGATAGCCCTTCATATCCGTGCACTTCGGCTGCTCGAGCAGCAGCTCGACCTCGCGGCCGGTCAAAATCTGAGGAAGGCGCTTTTCCGCCTTCTGCTGCGGGATATCGTGCACAGGAGACTGCGCGACCGCGCCGGTGGAGACGCAGTAGCCATAGAAGCTCTTGAGCGACGCCACACACCGGGAGACCGTTGCGGGCGACTTGCCGATACTCGTCAAATGGCGCACATAGGCACAGACCGTCTCCTGCGTGCACGCCTCCAGCGCAGGGCCGTCCGTCTGCTCCAGATAGGTGGTGAATTGCCGCACATCGCGCAGATAGGAAGCGACCGTATTGTCCGATGCGTGCCTGATATTCATAAGGTAGGATTCATATGCAGCCACGAGCTTCCCCATCTTGCGTTCCCTCTCGCCAGCAAAAAACTATGCCGCAGCGGCCCGGCGCATACAGGAGGCAACCGGAGCGTTCTGCAAACATTTCTGGCAGTGTAGAATATGATAACGCATATTTTCCCGGATTTCAATCCTTTCCGGCCCGGAGAGGAAAACTTTGTATATTATGCTCAAGAATTATGTTAACAATATTATGTTAACCAATGCAACGGAGACATCGTAATTCAGCGGCTCATCTGCATATTCCACCAGATGTTGTATTCATTATCTGCATATTCACCACATGCTGTGTTTTGCATATTTGCAAGTTCTCCTGCATTTATCCGTTTTCGATTTATGCATAGCGGCGCTTTTTCCGGCGCCCGGCCCCGAGCAAAGCGCCGAGCAGCCCCGCACCGGCCAGTGGCAGCAGGACCGGCAGTGCTTCCCCGTAATGTACGCCGAAGAACAGCAGGTTCCCCAGCAGCAAAAACAGCGCATAGCCGCCTGCCGCCCCAAGCCCGCAAAGCAGCTTCCGCCGTCCGCTGTGCAGGGCTGCGATCAGCGCACCAAGAAAGGCGACCAGCCCCGCGATCACGCCCGCGGCGACCGGCAGACTGCTTTCCGGCAGCTTCCCGCCCAGGATCAGGCGCGCAGCCAATGCGGCCAGCGCCAGCGTTGCCAGCGGCATGGCCGCCGCCAGCTGCAGCGGCAGCCAATTCCGTTTTTTCCTTCCCTGTTTTCCACCCATGGCGATCCCCTCTCCCATTGTTCTGTTCCAGCCTATGCCGCCACGCAGAAAAAAAGACCCGCCGTCCGGTTTGCCGGGCAGCGGGCTTGCAGAAGGATCACTTGCGAACGAAGGACATGCAGTCCGTGCACTGCTTCATCGTGGGATCGGACTCGTGGGTGCCGACCTGGATGCGCTCGAGCGAGCAGTAGTTTTCGTCGCTGCAGTGGTTCCGGCACTGGGTAACGGAGCACTGGATGCAATGGTTGGCATGGCAATCACAGCTCATGAACGGTTCCTCCTTTGCTTGATTTCGAGCCTAGTTTGCGCCGCTCCGCCGGGAAAAATCATGGAAATTCCATCCATTTTCAAATTGACAGCCCCGGAAAATTCGCTATAATGAAGAGCAGAGGTTCAGGAAGAACTGCAAGGAGGTTATTTACACTATGATCAAGGTCGCACCGTCCATTTTGTCCGCGGATTTTGTCAATCTGGAGCGAGATATCCGCTCTCTGCCCGCCGCAGGAGCCGATTATGTCCACGTCGACGTCATGGACGGCATGTTTGTTCCGAATATCACCATCGGCATCCCGGTCGTCGCTGCCATTTCGCGCATCGCCCCCCTGCCGCTGGATGTCCATCTGATGATCGAGCGGCCCATCCGCTATGTTGACGCGTTCTGTAAGGCCGGAAGCAGCATCCTCACGCTCCATGTTGAGGCCGACACGCAGGAAAACACGCTCGAGGCCCTGCGCCGCATCCGGGAAAACGGTGTGCGCGCTGCCATTTCCGTCAAACCGAACACCCCGGCAGAGGCCGTGCTGCCGTTCCTGCCGCTGTGCGATCTCATCCTTGTGATGACAGTCGAGCCGGGCTTTGGCGGACAGTCGTTCCTGCACAGTACCATGCCGAAGCTGCATCAGCTCCGCCAGTGGATCGACGAGCAGAACCCAGCCTGTGAGCTGGAGGTTGACGGCGGCGTCAATGTAGAGACGGCAAAGATCTGCCGCGATAACGGCGCGAACGTCCTCGTCGCGGGCAGCGCCTATTTCAAGGCCGCCGACCCCGCAGCCTTTGTCCGCGCGGTAAAGGCGTAATATCAGAATAATTCCCCGGCCCTGCATGGATCGAACGCCATGCAGGGCCGGGGCTTTTTTAGGCAGCACCGCATAATTCAGTGAAAGCATTCAGCAAAAAACCGGCAAAGGCCGAAACTGCAATTGTGCGGTGTTGCCTTCATAGGCTGACCGCGGTGTCCGTTGCAAAGAAATACACGATGCGCTCCGACACCGGCAGCTCAAAAATACGCGACAGCGCGCGGCTGTAGGCATCAAGCTGACCGCGGTAGTACTCCGCGCGCTCGTGCTCCGCGCCGGGGCGCAGACGGTCACTCTTGAAATCAAGAATGACCAGGCCGTCCAGCTCGATGAGGCAGCAGTCCGTAACGCCCTGCAGCAAAATCTCCTCCCCCTCCAGCGCCGGATCATAATTCGCGCCGTCATCCAGCACAGAGAATTTGAATTCCCGCACAACCTGTGGGGCCTGCAGCACACGCTGCCCCAGCGGAGAGGCAAAGAAGCGGCGCAGCCGTTCCGGGTCGACGGCCTCAAGCTGCTGCGGCGTCAGGAATTTTTGCCGTCCGAGCCGCTCCAGTTCCGAACGAAGCCCTGACTCGTCTGCGCAGGCGGCATAGTTCAGGTGCTGCATGGCAAGGTGCAGCGCCGTGCCGCGCTCCGCCGCTGTCAATGCCCTTCTCCCCTCTTCGAAGCGCGGGACCGGGAAATGAAGCTTCGGCGCCTGTGCGGTCTGCTCGGCCGCCTCGTTATCCAGTTCGCGGCCCTTGAGCTGCGTCGCTGTCAGCTTTGTCGGCATCGTCACCGCCGCTGCGTGGCCATAGGGTGGAAGGAAGCGCGGCTCCGGCGGCTGCTCACACGCCGGGGCGGCCGATGCGGCAGTCCCCGCCGCCGGGGCGGCCTGCACAGCAGTATGGAGTTGAATGCGCCACGGGTAGCCGCCCTGCAGCGCACAGTCCGGCTGCCCGGCCGCAGCGAACAGCTCGCCCGCCTCCGGCCGGGTCATCGCAGCAAGCAGGATCCAGTCGCCCAAGGAATCCGCGCCCTCCAGCAGGGCGGCATCCGGCGGCAGGCTCAGTCCCTGCGCATAGCTCTCGAGCCTGCGCGTCAGGCGGGCGGCGCAGCAGGTCATGATCAGGCGGTACTGCGGCCGCGTCATGGCGACATAGAGCACGCGCATCTCCTCCGAAACGGCCTCCTGATCCAATCTGCGCGCAATGGCCTGCCGCGCAATGGTCGGGCAGAGGATACGCGCTGCGGGGTCATAGCAGTTTGAGCCAAGCCCCAGCACCGGGTCGGTGAGCACATTGGCCCGCGAGTCCGTGCGGTTGAAGCTCTTGCAAAGGTCCGCCAGAAATACGACCGGGAATTCCAGCCCCTTGGAGCTGTGGATGGTCATCAGCCGAACGGCCCCGGCCGCCGCGCCGCCGCTTGACGGCACGCCACGCTCCCGCAGGCCCTCCAGATGGCGCAGGAAGCCGGGCAGGCCGCAGCCGCCTGCGCGCTCATAGGAATCCGCGATCGAGCGGAACGCCGCCAGATTCCGCTGCCGCTGCGGGCCGTTCGGCAGAGCGGCACAGAGTGGGGGCAGCAAGAGCCGCTCCTCCGCCTCCTCGAGCAGGGTGCGCAGCGGCGCTTCCTGCGCCGTGCGCCGCAGGTCCTCCAGCACGGCGCAGATGGGCACTTTGCTTTCACAAAGCAGCGTGTAAAGGTCAGCGTCCCGGTCCCCGGCGCGCAGCCGGGCCAACGCGTCGGCAGGATAGCCGCCGAACGGTGAGAGCAGCACCGTCAGCAGCGGGATATCCTGATGCGGGTTGTCGATGATCTGCAGCAGTGCGAAGAGGAAGCGGATCTCCTCTGCGGCAAACAGGTCGTCGCTGCCGCAGGAGGCCGGAATGCCGTGCCGCCGCAGGGCGTCGAGATAGGTCTGCGTCCGGCCGGAGAGCGAGCGCATCAGGATGACGATATCACCGGGCCGGACGGGCCGCAGTCCGTCGCCGTCCGGGATCTTCTCCTCCTGCCGCAGCATCTCCGCAATGCGCGCGGCGACAAACTCCGCCTCGGCCGCCGCACGGTCCGGCGGCGCGCCGTCCCCGGCCGGGCTGTAGTCGATGGCATGCAGCTCCACGGCAGGCTGCCCCATGTCCGGGAATGTCCGGTTGGCGCGCAGCGCCTCGGCATCGCCGTAGACAAGGCCGCCGGTCCGCTCCGTCATCGTCAGGCGGAAAACGTCATTCGCTGCAGACAGGATTTCCGCATGGGAACGGAAATTATCCGAAAGCAGGATGCGGCGCGACTCTCCTTCTGCAGGTTCCTCCGCAAACGTGCGGTATTTTTCCAGAAAAATGGTCGGATCGGCCAGACGGAAGCGGTAGATGGACTGCTTCACGTCGCCGACAAGGAACACATTGCGCCCCTCCCGCGAGATCGCGGAATAAATGGCCTCCTGCACGCGGTTCGTGTCCTGATATTCGTCCACGAGAATTTCGGCGTAGCGCCCGGCCACCTCGCGGGCGGCCGCCGTCGGCGCGCCGGAGCGGTCCGTCAGCAGGCGAAGGGCAAAATGCTCCAGATCGTTGTAGTCGAGCAGGTGCCTTCTGCTCTTTTCCGCCGCAAAGCGCGCGGAAAATGCCCGCGTCAGGGCCAGCAGTCCGCGCAGCGCCTCCGCGCTTCCGCTGAGCTCCCGCAGCGTCTCGTCCGGCTGCAAAGAGAACGGCTCGAGCCTGCGCCGCACGCGCGCGACGGTGTCCGTGCGCAGGCGCTTGATGCGCTCCTGCGTCTCCGGGTCGGCGCATTTTCGGATCGCCGGGAAACGGCCGAAATCCGGCGGGATGCGCGCAAGCGCCTCCCACGATCCGGCAGAGGCCAGCGCCTCGAGCAGCAGGAGATTGGCCTGCAGCACGGGCACATAGGCGGAAACGGCCTCGTTCTCCTCAGCAAGTGCCAGCGCGCGGCGCAGCATGGCCGCATCGCTCTGCAGGCCGCGCTGCAGCTCCCGCAGCAGCCACTCGCCCCAGATCGTCTGGCCGGGGTCCGTGCAGTCCGTCACATCCAGCATGACCTCCCAGCGGTCCGCCGTCGCAGCCGGATCGGGATAGCACTGCAGGTTCGTGTAGACGCGCACGATCAACTCCTGCAGTGCGCGGTCGTCCCGTCCTGCGCCGGGCAGATCCAGCGCAGCGCGCACGGCGGGCGACGGATCTGCATAGGCCTCCTCGAGAACGGCGCGCACGGCGCGCTCCCGCAAGGCGGCTGCCTCCTGCTCGTCTGCAAGGCGGAAATCGGCGGGCAGCTCCAGAACGTGGGCATAGTCCCGCAGAAGCGCCGCGCAGAAGCTGTGGACCGTGGAGATCTGTGCCAGATAGACGCGGCTGAGCTGCCGCTGCAGATGGCGGTTCTCCGGGTCGGCGGCAAGGCGGCGGTTCAGCTCCGCCAGCAGCTTGCCGCGCAGCTCCGCTGCAGCCGCCTGCGTGAAGGTGATGAGCAGGAATTCGTCGACGCACCTGCCCTCGCGGATGACCTGATCGAGCACACGATCGATCAGGACGCGGGTCTTACCGGAGCCTGCGGCCGCCGCGACCAGCAGGGCGCAGCCGCGGCTCTCCACCGCCGCCCGCTGTCCGGGCGTCAATACGATCTCAGCCATGCTCTCTCCTTTCCAGCGTCTGCCAGAATTCCTCCGCCGTGATCTTCTTCAGCCAGCGAGGCTGTTCATGTCCGGCGCAGACCTCAGAATAGGGGCAGAACGCACAGGCGCTGTCCTTTGCATCGCGGATGCAGGGATCCGGGTCGATGCGGCCGTCCGCCAGCTCGTCGCCAAGCGCGGCCACAGTCTGAAACACGAAGCGCTCCAGCTGGGCAAGCTGGGCAAACGAGGCGAGGTCGCCAGTTTTCCGCCCCTCCTTATCAAGCGTATACGGCAGAAAACGCGGGCTCCCGCCGCACGGCTCCATGGCCTCGAGCACCGGATCGCTGTTCAGCAGCACGCCGGAGCGGCGCAGCTGCTTGCGGCGTTCCTTCTCGATCTCGGCCTGCGCAAGGCGGTCGCGCACGGAGACGCGCTCGATGCGCGCCGGGAAATACAGCACGCCCGCAGGCAGCGGCTCGCCATGGAGCAGATGTCCGCCCTGCCGGACGAGGGCAAAGAGATACAGCAGCATCTGCAGCCCGCGCCCGTGCAGCACGTTCGTGTAATCGAAGCTCTTTTTGCCGGTCTTGTAGTCCACAACGCGGACATAGGGCCGTCCGCCGCTCTGCCAGACGTCTACACGGTCAACAAAGCCCTCCACAACGCCGCGGCAGCGTTCCCCGGCAAAGGCCACACCCGGCAGTGCGCCGTGCGCCGAGAATTCCAGCTCACAGAATTTCGGGCGGAAGGCGGAGACGGACAGCTCGTCATACAGCTCGTCGACGACCTGCGTCACCTCGTCAAACGTCCGCCGGAGCAGATAGCCCGTCCGGCCCGAGTCCGGGAAGGTCTCGAGCAGGGTCTGTGCGTTCTGCTCCATGCGCTCCTGCGCCAGTTCCTGCACCCGGCTGCGCGGCACGGCGGCAAACCCGCCCTCGCGCTCCGTCTGCTGCACGATATACTCCAGCACGTCGTGCACGAACGTGCCGTAGAACCGGCTGTCGAATTCCGCCGGTTCGCGTTCCTGCGCCCGCAGGCCGTACTGCAGAAAATGCGCAAAGCGGCACCCGGCCAGCACATCGATGCGCGAGGAGGAGAAGTGCAGCTCCGCGCCATAGAGCGCCCGCGCCGTCTCCGGCCGGAGCGAGCCGGGCGAATAGGTCCTGGCCTGCTCCGCACGCGCGGCAGCCCCGGCAAACATCGGCTCCTGCAGCAGGCCGCCCGCGGCGGGCAGCCAACGCTCCAGATAGGCCTGCGGCGCGCGCAGCACCAGCGCCTCGTCCGTCGCCTCGCGCGCAGCCTGCGGCTGCAGCTCCGTCAGCCGGTGGAAAAAGTAGGATTCCCGCTCCTGCACGGCGCTGACCCACAGTGAGCGCCGCGGCGCCTCCAGCACGCTCGCCATGGCGGCAAGCTCGCGGTCGAGCCGGGCCGAAGCAGCAGGGCCGACCTCCAGCCCCATGCGCTGCAGGCTGGCGCGTTCGGCATCCGTCAAGAGGCTGCGCGGCGCGGCAGCAGCCGGGAACGCCCCCTCGTTCGCGCCGAGCAGCAGCAGATGCGGCACATCCGCACGGCGGAGCGACATGACGCTGCCGACCGTGACGCTGTCGAGCTGGGTCGGGATCGTGCCGATATCATACTGGCTCAAAACAACGCGGAAAATATGGAAAAATGCGTCCGCCGTGCGGACGGTGCGGCCGAGCACGCCGTACAGCTGCTCCAGCACCGTGCAGACAATGCCGTAGACCTGCGTCAGCTCCTGTGCCTTCTGCAGGCTCCCGCTCCGATAGGCCTCCTGCGCACGCTCGTTCAGCCGCTCGCGCAGACCGGTCTGCTCCAGAAAATGATAGAGCGCCAGCACCATCTCGCCCGTATTCTGCGCGGCGCGCAAACCGCGCCGCAGGGCGGACAGGGGGGCGATCGCCTCTGCGCGCCATGCGTTCAGCTCGGCCAATCGCTCCGGCGGCGCAGCGCGGCCGTGCAGCCCGGCCGGGTCCATCGTCCATTCGCGCTCCCAGCGCGCACCCTGAATGTTCCAGATCACGGCATAGTTCTCCAGTGCGTCGCACGCGGCGGCGTCCAGCGGAGAAAGGCCGGATTTTAAGTACGCCAGAACGGCCTCCTGCTCCATGCCGCCCGAGGCCGCCTCCAGCGCGGCAAGCAGCATGCGCACGACCGGCTCACGGAGCAGATCGCGCGTTCCGGCAAAATAGGCCGGGATGCCCGCACGGCGCAGGACGGTCTCGAGCACCGGACGATAGGTCTCCGGGTCGGCGCAGGCCACGGCAATGTCGCGCCAGCGCGCGCCACCCTCCATCCTTTGCAGAATTTCACCCGCCGCAGCGCGGCACTCCGTCTCGATATCCGGCGCGCACGGAAGGCAGACGCCCGGAAGCGCCGGGCAGGCCGCTCCCCTGCCGAACAGCGCGCGCAGCAGAGGCGAAAAAGCCTCATCCTCTGCCGGGAATTCCCGGAGCTGTACCGCCGCGCCCGCCTGCCGGGCCGCTCTCTGCAGGCTGCGGATCGTATCCCGCGCAGCATCGAAAATTTGCGCACCGCCCGCCGGGCTGTCGCAGCTCAGCGCAACGGTCACCTCCGCCCCGCCTGCAAGGAGCTGCGTCAGGATCTCCAGCTCCACGCCGTTCAGGTCGGTAAAGCCGTCAAGATACAGCTGCCGCCCTGCAGCAAACGTTCCGGTCTCCAGCGCGGCGGCAAGCCGCGTCAGGCGGCTGGACGGGTCCTGCCCCGCATTGGCGCAGGCGGCGTCATAGCTCTCCATCAGGAGGGCAAATTCCTCGGTCTTCACGGCCAGCGCGCCGCTGAGCTTCTCCGATGCCGCGCGCAGCAGCTCCGGCCGCAGGCAGTAGGCACGGAATTCCTCCAGCGTGTCGAGCAGCTGCAGCAAAAATTCCGGCCGGGACGTGCTGGCACCGAACAGCTTCAGCCGCGGGCGCACCTGCTCCACAGCCAGCGCCATCAGCAGCAGCCGTCCGCCCGCGTCCGTCTCCTCGCAGGCGGAGCCGCCCTCGATGGAAAACACGCGCGAGGCCAGCCGGGAAAAGCTCAGAACCTCGGCAAAGCGGCTGATCGTGTCGCCGCCCGCGCGGCAGAGCATGCGTTCGGCCTCGTGGGAGAACTGCTCCGGCACGACCAGGATGCGCTGCGCCGTTTTTTCGCAGAGCGCCTGCATCACGCGGGCCGTGTTCTGTTTTCTGCTCGGACAAAGCCAAAGCTCCAGCATGTTCCTCACCTCTTTTTACCTATTGTAACACACGCCGTGCGAAAAAAAAAGCCCACGCCGGATCACGGCGTGAGCTGCGGACTGTTGAAAAAACTGCCCAGCCAAAGGTTCCGGAGGGAAGAAAAGTGTGAAAGGAAACCCTCAGGGTTTCCTTTCGCGTTAAATAACCCGCCGCAGCGGCAGAATTGCAAAATCATGCTGCAAAAATTGATTTTGCAATTCTGATAGCAGCTTGGCGAAAAAGTCCAACAGGACTTTTTTGACAAGCTGAGCCCACGCCGGGTCACGGCGTGGGGCTGGTTCATGAAAACAGTTCCTTGAGCTTCTGGAGCCACTCGAGCGTTTTGAAGCGCAGGCGGTATTCCGGCTGCTCCTCCGTGATCCATGCAGCCTCGTCCTCGTCAAAACCTCCCGCGGCAGCCTGCAGCTCCGCCTCATCGCTCGTTGCGGCCGTGCAGAGCGTCGGGAACACGACGCACCACCAGTTTTTCCCGGCGGCTTCGCCGATCTGCACCCGCAGCGAGGGGTATGTCCCGGCAGGCAGAGAAAAGCTGGCATAGTCCCGTGTGCCGTAGGTCTCCGGGCCGAGGCTGACCGTCACATCATAGCCGCTGCCCGCAAGCACGCGCTGCGCCGCCTCCGCGATCTCCGGCAGATGGGCCGCGATGCATTTGCGCGCGTCATCCGCCGTTTCGCAGTCTGCCGTCAGGCCGGACACGCAGGCCAGCACGCCGTCGCGCACGCGCAGCTTCTGCGCCTGATCAGCTGCTTCATCGGAATTGGCAATGACATGCAGCCGCACGGTCTTCCGCGCCAGCCTGCGCTGCCGCACGAGCGTATCGGCCGTATAAATGCTGCCGGTCAACAGAGCAAGCGACAGCAGCCAGCAGAGGATCCTTCGGATTTTCATAAAAAACACCGTCCATTCTGTAGTTGCCTATAGAATGGACGGATTTTGGAAATTTTATACCGTTTTGGCGATAAAGACCTGCGGATAATTGTCCTTGAGCATCGTGCAGGCGACGGCGGCATATTCGAACGAGTCAAACAGGCCGTATACGGCCGAGCCGCTGCCCGTCATCTGCGCACCATAGGCGCCGTAGGACATCATGATGGACTTGATATAGTTCAGCTCCAGATGGTCTGGGATGGCGACCTGCTCAAACACATTGCACAGGCCCGCGCCGATGGCCTCGAGATCGCCCTTTTCAAGCGCGGCTCGCATGGCGCGCGTGTCCGGCCGCTTGGCAAGCGCGACATCGTCGAGTTTGGCATAGAGCGCCGGGGTGGAAAAGCAGACGTCCGGCTTACAGATCACGGTGAACATCTCCGGCGTGTCCGGCAGCTTCGTCAGCCGCTCGCCGCGCCCCTCGGCCAGAGCCGTGCCGCACAGCACGCAGAACGGAACGTCGGAGCCGATCTGCGCGCCCAGCTCACACAGCGCATAGACGGAAAGCGGGTAATCTTTCCAGCGGTTCAGCGCGCGCAGCACGGCCGCCGCGTCGGCGCTTCCGCCGCCAAGACCCGCCCCGGACGGGATGCGCTTGGTGATGCGGATGGTCAGGCCGTCCGGCTCGCCGCCGAACGTGTCAAAGAACACGCGAGCGGCACGCCAAGCCAGATTCGTTTCGTCCAGCGGGATGCCCGCCGTTTCACACTCGATGTGCCAGCCCGTGCCGGTGTCCAGCAGGAGCTCGATATCGTCGCGCAGGGCAACAGTCTGTAGAATGCTGCGGATATCGTGGTAGCCGTCTTCACGGCGGTCCAGCACGTCGAGCGTGAGGTTGATCTTTGCAAATGCGCCTTCGGTCAGAGTTGTCATTTGATCTTTCTTCCTTCAAGATAGTAACGTTTTTCACGGCTGTGGCCCATCGAGAACGTCTTGCGCGGCAGGATGCCGTCGGCAATGACGCCGCGGAAGAGCTGGCTCTTCTCCATGGCGGGCAGCAGGAAGCCGATGGCGTTCGGCTGCTTTGCCAGCGCGATGAGGGCGTCGTCGTCATGGATGTAGTCCACTTCGCCGGGATGGTCGGCCAGATAGCTGTCCAGGAAGCCCTGCAGCACGCCGACGGCCAGCTCGCTGAGCGAACGGTCGAGCAGCACCGTGCCGGACTCCTCGCCAGCATACCACGTCACAGGGAAGCCGCCCTCGGCACAGGCCTGGCTCTCCAGCGCCTTGCGCAGTGCCTTGGGGTCGCAGCCCGTCACAACGCGGTGGATCGGTTCAAAGACCTGCGCGGGATCGTGGATGTTCTCCAGCTCCACGAGCGCATAGCGCGCGGGATGGTTGGAGAGGTCCTCACCGGGATGGTTGCGCTTCAGCTCCTCATAGCAGGACTTGGCCGTTGCAAGGGAATGGTTGCCGTCGCCGACGGCGAACACCATCGGAACACCCTTCAGACCTTCATACTTTTTGCCGACGTTTGCGGTATAGTCCGTCAGACGGGCATTGAACGCAGCGGCTTCCTCGCCGTCGACGAGCCAGCCGCGGATGTGGCCGCCGTCCTCCATGAGGTCAAAGTCATAGAGCTTCTCGAGCTTGTCCTTCTTCTCCGCGATCGGCTCGATGAGCACATGCTCATGGTCGTCCGCCAGCATCAGGATGTGCGGCAGCTCGACGGGCGCTTCGCGGCGGACGCGCATGCGCGGCGGAATGCGCTCAACGACCGTGCGCTCCGTGGCGCGGATGGGCGAAACGGAGCCGGTGGAATAGTCATAGGCGTCCAGATCGACCATGCCGATGAGGCCGCGGCGGATGGAGCCGTTTTCCAGCGTGCGCTCCACATAAACAAACGAATCCTTCAGCGTGCGGAAGACGTTGGCATCGAGATATTCCGCCATTGTGCGGTTGATGAGCGCCGTGTGCGCAGCCTCCTGCGGGGTACCAAGCTCTGCCTCGGGCAGAATAAGGTTGATCGTCGAGGGAGAACCCTCGGCATGCTGCCGGACACGCTCCCAATAGGCAGGGTCAGAGGTGAACTGGTCGCAGGCGATGACCGCCCACTTCTCCATGGAATCGACCTGCGGGAAGAGAATGTCTGCCGGTAAAAACGCGTTCATGTGGATATCCGCCTTTCAAAATTTTTGTAGGAATCAGCCAAAATTATTATAGCGTATCTTACGGATTTTGTACAGAGGGAAAACGGAAACCAGCAAATAATTCGATATTACTCGCGTACAAATATTTTCTGCAGGGTATGTACGAGCTTCGCGCGCATCGGGTGCAGCACGCGGTCGCACTGGCCGACATAGGCGTGGAACTGTGCGCCGAAGCCCTGCTTGTAGTGATGCAGGCCGTAATAGGGATTCTCCGGCACGGGATAGCCCTCGACGCCGCGGAAGTCGAAGTAACGGTAGCCGCCCTCGAGCGCGTCGCGCTGCATCTGCCACTGGATCAGCTCATTCGGAAAATCGGCCTGATAGGCGCGGTCGGAGCAGGCATACATATGCCACACGCGGTTGCCAAGCTCGGCCGTGATGCTCGCGGCGATGATGACGCCGTCCTTCTCCGCAAGGTACAGCTTGGCCATGGGGCCGAGCGCCTCGAGGAAGTGCGCATAGTACTGCTGCGGCCGCGCGGTAAAGCCGTTCTTTGCCGCCGTGGCGAGCATCATGCGGTAAAACACCGGGATATCCGAGACATCGCCCAGCCGGACAGTCACGCCGTTGCGCTCCGCGCGGCGGATGTCATAGCGCTTTGTTTTATTATAGTAGGCCAGAAGCGACTCCGGCGTGAAGCCCTGCAGGTCGAGCACATAGCACATGCGCGGCTGGAACAGGGAAAAATCGCTTGCCTGATTGACGGTAAAGCCCAGACGGCGCACCTCGTCCAGAAACGCCGTGTCCGTCTCCTCCAGCATCGGGTCGATGCGGATCATATAGTCGCCGCGCTTCTCGGCCAGCGCGCGCATGGCGTCCACAAGCGCCTCGAGTGTGGCGTAGTCGCCGTCCCGGAAGATCGGCCCGCGCGGCGCATAGAGAAAGCCCGTGTGCATATGACGGATGCGGTGCTCCAGAATGGCCATGGAGCCGATGATCTCGCCCTTCTCGTCGCGGCAGAGAATGCCGGTCCAGCCCCATCCCTCCTTCACGCGGCCCCAGACGGAGGTCTGCATGAAATGGCAGTTCGGCTGCCGGAGCACAAAGGCGTCCAGCTCCGCCGCCTGATCGATGGTCACATATTCGATCATGGTACGTTCCTTTCTGCCCCCGCACCGGCGGGAGCGCGTATCCGTATCGGAAATCTCACCCATTTTACCACAGGCGGGACGCTGCGTCAACTGCCGAACGAGCCCAGCGCGATCGCCATCCCCGGCGCAGCGCCGTGCCGAAAGCCATAGGTGACCGCATTTCCGTCGGCATCCCCCAGCACGAAGCCCAGTTCGCTGGGCTCTGCCGTGGAATACCACTGCTTGACAAGGGAGTCCTCCGGCCGGAATGCATTGGCCATCAGACCGTAATAATCTGCCACTCGCTGCCTCCAGCCGTCCGTATCCTCCAGGCTATCCGGCAGGTCCTGCAGCAGGATCAGATAATCAGACTCCTGATAAAACAGCATCTCCAGATGGAGCAGCCTGCCGGTCTGCGCATCGAGCAGAATGATCGTGTCAATAAACGGCGTATGGTGCAGCGACGCACGGATCGCCGAAAACACCGTGCCCGAGGCCGTGTCAAGGATCCAGCCGCTTTCCGCAAATACCTCACCTGACAGGTCGATATACGGCTGGAGCGGCTGCGGGATAACACTCTGCGCATCGAGCAGCCACTGCTGCGTCTGCGCCGTCAGCGCACCGCCGTCATTGCCGGTGCCATCGGCAGTATTCTGCGCAATAAACTCGCCGACGGCGGCAAGGCGGAGCCGTTCCATCAGAGTCACCGCTTCCTCCATATCCAGCTCTGCGCCATCGACGGAAAATTCCGTCTCGGCCACGCGGTCGAGCTTCTGCTGCAGAAAACGCTGCGGAAGCAGAAGAGCTGCCGCAAGGACCGCGCAGGCCGCGGCTGCCAGCCACCAGCTTCGCATTCGCTTCATTTCTGCTCTCCTTTCAGAAGGAATGACACGCGCGTTCCCTCGCCGACCACGCTCTCAAAGCGCAGGCTCGACCCATGGACCTCGGCAATCTTCCGGCACAGCGTCAGGCCGAGGCCCGCGCCGCCCGCCGCTCTGGCGCGCGATTTATCCACCATATAAAACGGATCGGTGATGCGGGACAGCTCCTCCGGAGGAATGCCGCGCCCCGGATCGATCACGCAGAACAAATAGCCCGACGGAACGACCCTGCCACGCAGCTGCAGAACCGCGCCTGACGGAGAGGCCTTGTGCGCGTTGTCGAGCAGATTGAGCAGCAGCGTCCGCAGCAGCTCCGGTTCGCCCCAGACGGCCGCCTCCTCCACATCGCACTGCAGGCTCTGCTTCTGCCGGGCAAGCCGGTATTCGCAGCTTTTCCGCACAGAGGCCGCGAGCGCACCGGTCTGCACCCGGGAGAAGGAAGGCTCACTGCGCTCAAGCGCAAACAGGTCCAGCAGCGCGAACGACATGCGCTCCAGACGTTTCCCCTCGGTGTAGATCGCGTTGGCTGCTTCAAACTGCATCTCGCTCGGAAGCGTTCTGCTGCGCAGCGTGTCGGCGTAGCCGATGACGGAGGTCAGAGGCGTTTTCAGCTCATGCGCAAAGCTGGCCGTAAATTCCTTCTGACGCTGCGCCGCAGCCGCCAGCTCCCGCAGCCGCGCCTCGAGCGCATCGGCCATGGCGTTGAAATTCTGCGCCAGATCGCCGAGCTCGTCATCGGTGCGGACCGTGACGCGCCTGTCCGTCTGCCCGGCCGCAAGCTGCCGCGCCGTGCGCGAAATGCGGCGGAGGGGCCGCGTCATATAGACAGACAGAGCTGCCGTTGCCGCGACCGCAGCCCCAAGCACAGCGGCAAGGATCCATCGAAAGCGCTGCAATTCCGTCTCCGCTTCGCGCAGCATGTCCGTAATGTCGTTCAGGCAAGTCAGAGAGTATGTACCGCCGTACAGTGTAAGCAGCGACGTTGTGATCAGGCGGCTGCCGGAGGTGGTATTCTGCACACGGGAGACGATCACGCCCGCCCTTCCGTTCTGCGCCGCCTCCCGTGGGAAGCCCGCACTTTCGGACAAAACCGTGCCGTCCACCGCGTGCAGGCAGTAGCTGCGGTCCTGCGGAATAGCCTCCAGCGCTCTTTCGATCGCGCCGGAGGAAGCGGTGTCCTGCCCCTGCTCTCTGGCGCAGAGCGCCTGCACCGTCATGCCGAGCAGCCGTACCCCCTCCTGCGCATCGCGGACCTGCCCCTTCAGACGCGCGTCAAACGAGCTGCTCATGACCAGGTAGCCGCCGACAGCCAGAGAGACAGCCAGCAGCATGGTGATGAGGGCGGTCATTTTGGCAGCAAATCTCAATCCGTCACCTCCAGTCGGTAGCCTGTCTTATAGATCGTCAGGAGCTTTCCCTGCCAGCCCAGCTTTCGCCGCAGCCGCTGCACATGCAGGTCGACCGTGCGGCTGTCACCCGTGAATTCCGTGCCCCAGACGCGCTCATAGATCGTTTCGCGGAACAGCGCGATGTTCCGGTTCTGTACAAACAGGAGCAGCAGGTCAAATTCCTTCGGCGTGAGCAGAACCGGTTCGCCGCCGCGTGTGACGCGCATGGCTCGTGCGTCGATGCACACATCTCCTACGGTATACCGGTCTCCGGTCTTTCCGGTGCGGCGCAGGACGCTCTCCACCCGCGCGATCAGCTCTACAATGTCGAATGGCTTGACAAGATAGTCATCCGCTCCGGCGCGCAGGCCGTTAACGCGGTCGCTGACCGAGCCGCGCGCCGTCAGGAAGATCACCGGCGTTTTCGTCGGGCGGATCAGATCCATCAGTTCGAAGCCATCCGCCCCAGGAAGCATGATATCCAGAAGGATCAGATCGAAGCTCATCTGCTCCAGAAGGTCTGCGGCCGCCAGGCCGTCATATTCGCAGGTGCATTCGTAGCCGCACGCGCTGAGATTCAGGTCGATCAGACGTGCGATCGTTATTTCATCTTCCACGATCAAAATCCGGATCATGATTTTTCCTCCCAAAAAGCATTTCCTGAGGATAGTTTGCATCCGCCTTGTATCTATATTGTATCACAGGAACGGTCCGCCTACCAGCCCTGCGGAAATTTTGTGTACTTTACATAGATTTAACATTCTATCCTCTTGCATCTGCCGGGACGTTCGATTATAATTGTGTTATTATACTGCCAAAGGGAGGCAACGTATTTGGAAGTTCTGTTGGAAAATGCGCAGTCCCTGCTGCAGGGAGACGGCTGGAAGCTCATCGTCATGTGGCTCATCGGCGCGGTGCTCATCTATCTCGCCATCGCCAAGGATATGGAGCCCTCGCTGCTGCTGCCGATCGGCTTCGGCGCGATCCTGATGAATCTGCCGGGCGCGGACCTCGAGATCCTGCATCTTCTGTATGAAAAGGGCATTGCAAATGAGCTGTTCCCTCTCATACTGTTTATCGGCATCGGTGCAATGATCGATTTCGGTCCGCTGCTGTCGAACCCCAAGCTGATGATCTTCGGCGCGGCGGCGCAGTTTGGCATATTTTTCACATTTTTCGTTGCGAGCCTCTGCGGCTTTGACATCCGCGACGCCGCCTCCATCGCCATCATCGGCGCGGCGGACGGCCCAACATCCATTGTCGTGGCAAACGCCCTGCAGAGCGGCTACATCGGCGCGATCACCGTCGCTGCCTATTCCTATATGGCGCTGGTACCCATCGTCCAGCCGCCCGTCATCCGCCTGCTGACAACGAAGAAGGAGCGGCTCATCCGCATGCCGTATGAGCCGAAGCAGATCTCCAAAACAACGCGCATCCTCTTCCCCATCGTCATCACGATCATCACGGGCATCTTTGCCCCGAAGGCCGTTGCGCTTGTCGGCTTCCTGATGTTCGGCAACCTGATTCGCGAGTGTGGCGTGTTGAACTCGCTGTCCGAGACGGCGCAGAAGGTGCTGGCGAACCTTATCACGATCTTTCTCGGCATCTCCATCGCGTTCAACATGCACGCGGCGCAGTTCCTGAAGCCGCAGACGCTGCTCATCATGGGCCTCGGCCTTGTTGCCTTCATCTTCGACACGGCGGGCGGTGTTCTGGTGGCCAAGTTCCTGAACCTGTTCCTGCCGAAGGGCAGGAAAATCAATCCCATGATCGGTGCGGCCGGTATCTCGGCCTTCCCGATGTCCTCCCGCGTCATCCACAAGATGGGCCTGAAGGAGGACCCGCAGAATTTCCTGCTCATGCACACCGTCGGCGTCAATGTTTCGGGCCAGATCGCCTCTGTCATCGCGGGCGGCCTGATCATGAGCCTTGTCTACACCATTGGATAAGGAGGAATGACCATGCAGCTGCTGCCGATCCTCACCGCCGTTGCGGAACAGTCGATCCCGGGCCGTCCTGCCACATGGCAGGAATCCCTGCGCCTGATGGGCGCCGGCTGGGGTTCCATTTTCATTGTGATCCTCGTCATCATGCTCTGCGTCTATTTGCTCAACCGCATATTCCGCAGTAAGGATCCCAAATAAAAACTGCGCGGGCGCTGCCAAAAGCAGCGCCCGCACTTTGTGTCTCAGATCATTTCTCTGTCTCCGCTTCAAAACGATAGCCCTCGGCGACGAGCCAGCTTTCAAGCCGGGCGCGGCAGCTTTTCTGCTCCTCCGGGGTGATCCTGCGCCTGCGGGTTCTGCTCTTGCCGCTCGTTCCGTAGGCAGCGAGGTCCTTTTCGAGCAGGAGGTGCTTTTTCCCCTCCTGCTTCGTATACGTCAGCACAGCCACCCGGTCGCCGAGGCCGCAGTAGAGCGCATACTCGCCCATTCTGATCTCGCCCGGCCAGTGCGGTATTCCAGGCTGGAACGCTTCCACTCCCGCAGCAGGAAAAAAACCTGATCGGCGTACAGGAGCGGAAACGCCCCCAGAATAAGATAGCCGAGCGAGACCGCGCAGCCAAGCAGGAAATTCAGGGCAAGGACCCACTTCGGCGTGCCCCAGTTTGCCAGCGGGATATTGAAGCCGATGGCAAAAAACAGGAACAGCGCCGGGAGAAAGATCAGGATATTGCACAGGCCTGCGTGCCTGAGCTTCGGGAACTTCATATGTGGATTCCTCCTCTGGAAAATCGCGCCGGAATATGATAGAATAAAAGAAAATGTCGGAGGGATTCTGAATGGCTCATGTTCCGAACAGTGCGGAGCAATATGAGAAAATGATCGGCACGCCGATCCCGCAGCTCGTCAGCTCGTTGGCGATCCCGACCACCATCAGCATGCTTGTCACGGTCATTTACAACACGGCAGACACCTATTTCGTTTCGCAGATCAACAAATCGGCATCGGCTGCAGTCGGCATGGTCTACACGCTCATGGCCATTCTGCAGGCCGTCGGCTACGGACTCGGCATGGGCGCAGGCAGCCTCATCAGCCGCAAGCTCGGCGAAAAGGACGACGACGCGGCCGAGCGCTACGCCGTCAGCGCCTTTGTGGCCGCCATTCTCGCGGGTGCGGTCGTCGGCTGGGGCTGTCTTGCCGGGTTGAAGCCGATCCTGCGCGCGCTGAAATGCACGGACACCATGCTTCCCTATGCCGTCCCCTACGCCCGCTGGATCCTGCTCGTCGCGCCGGTCAGCTGCGCCTCGTTCGTGCTGAACAACACGCTCCGCGCCGAGGGCGAATCGACGCTCGCCATGTGGGGGCTTGGACTGGGCGGCGTGCTGAATATCGTGCTCGATCCCCTGTTCATCTTCACGCTGGACATGGGCGCAGGCGGCGCGGCGCTGGCCACAGCCGTCAGTCAGGTCGTGAGCTTTGTGCTTCTGCTGATGTTCTTCCTGACGGGCCGTTCCATCGTCCGGCTGCGCCTGCGCATCGTAAGTCGTCATTTCTGTGATTACTGGCTTATTTTCTCGACGGGTCTCCCAACCGTCTGCCGGCAGGGCCTCGGCAGCGTGGCCTCGGCCGTGCTCAATATGCAGGCCGTCCTCTATGGCGACGCGGCCGTCTCGGCCATCACGATCGCGAACAAGCTCTATGTCTTCGTGCGCAATCTCGTCATCGGTATCGGGCAGGGCTTCCAGCCCGTTGCAGGCTATAACTACAGCGCCGGAAAGCGCCGCCGCGCATGGCAGGCGTTCTGGTTTTCTTCCCTCGTTGGCACGGTGCTCTGCACGGTCTGCGCCATCGTCATGGCCATTTTCGCGCGGCCGATCCTGTGGTGGTTCTGCAGCGACGCGGAGGTCGTACGCATTGGTGCGGAGACGCTGCGCTTCTCCTGCATCGTTCTGCCGCTGCTGGCCGTCTCGACGTTCGTCAATCAGCTCTATCAGTGCCTCGGCTACCGCACGGCCGCGACGTTCCTGGCAAGCTGCAGGCAGGGCATTTTCTTCCTTCCGGCCGTGCTGCTCCTGCCGCTGTGGCTGCATTGCGCCGGTGTAGAGATGAGCCAGCCCGTGGCAGACCTTCTGACCTTCGTGATCTCCATGCCGTTCCTCGCAGCATTTTACCGGCACCATATCCGCGGGCATGCAGAGTAAACTCAACAAAAAAATTCGGGGCGAAAAGCCCCGAATTTTTTTCGCGCGATTCAAGTATAGCATATATCATGCCAGACGGCAAGCCTTTCCCTCACCGTGCCAACAACTTGCCCATGAGACACCAACACTGGCTTTCTCCTATTGAGTTCGCTGTACAATATGTTTGACAAACCTACAATAATTATCGCTCGTACTCAAATTCAAAGTCGTAGATGCTGACCGTGTCGCCGTCCTCGATGCCCATTTCCTCCAGCCGGTCGAACAGGCCACTCTTGCGGAGCTGGCGGTCGAAGTACATACGCGACTCGTAATCCGCAAAGTTGATATCGGCGATGAGCTGCTGCATCCACTTGCCGGACACGACCCACAGGTCATCCATATGCTCGATGGACAGGGCGTCGGCCTCGCCCGCCTCGGCCAGCGGTTTAACATACTCCGGCTCATAGACCGTCACGGGCGGAAGCTCACGCAGACGGCCGGCAATGACGCGCATGAGCTGCTTCGTGCCCTGCGTCGTGGCGGCCGAGATCTCATAGAACGGGTAGCCGCGCTCCGTGACGTAGGCACGCAGACGCTCGAGATTGTCGCTGCCCTCCGGGATGAGGTCGCACTTGTTTGCCGCGACGATCATGGGCCGCTCGGCCAACTCCGGCGAATAATCGCGCAGCTCGGCGTTGATCTTCTCGAAGTCCTCGATCGGGTCGCGGTCCTCACTGCCGGAGACGTCGACGATGTGCACGAGCAGGCGGCAGCGGTCGATGTGCCGCAGGAAATCGTGGCCAAGGCCCGCGCCTTCGGCCGCACCCTCGATAATACCGGGGATATCGGCCATGACGAACGACACGCCCTCATCCACATAGATGACGCCGAGATTCGGGTACAGCGTGGTGAAGTGGTAGTTTGCGATCTTCGGGCGGGCATTGGACGTGACGGACAGCAGCGTGGACTTGCCGACATTCGGGAAGCCGACAAGGCCGACATCCGCCAGCAGCTTCAGTTCCAGCACGACCTCGTGCTCCTCGCCGGGCAGGCCGGCCTTGGCAAAGCGCGGCACCTGACGGGTCGGCGTGGCAAAATGCTTGTTGCCCCAGCCACCGCGGCCGCCCTTGCAGAGGATAAAGTCCGCATCGTCGGACATATCCTTGATGATCTCGTTCGTTGCGGCATCGCGCACGACCGTACCGCGCGGGACCTGAATGACGAGGTCCTCGCCGCGCTTGCCGGAGCAGCGCGCGCCCTGCCCGTCCTGACCGGGTGCCGCAGCATATTTGCGCTTGTAGCGGAAGTCCATCAGCGTGGAGAGGTTGTCGTTCACGCGCAGGACGATATTGCCGCCCTTGCCGCCGTCGCCGCCATCCGGGCCGCCCGCGGCGACATATTTTTCGCGGTGGAAGGCAACGGCACCATTGCCGCCGTTACCGGCCTTCACCGTAATCTTGACTTTATCAATAAACATCGCGATTCTCCTTCCGGGCTGTGCGGATTGCTGCCATAAAAAATCCCGAACATAGAGCGCCTATGTCCGGGATTCCGTATTGCGTCTTACTGTTCCGCGTAGACGGAGCACTGCTTGCGATCCTTGCCCTTGCGCTCGAACTTGACGTGGCCGTCAACCAGAGCAAACAGGGTGTCGTCGCTGCCGATACCGACATTGACGCCCGGATGGATGTGCGTGCCTCTCTGGCGAACCAGAATGTTGCCCGCGAGGACGAACTGACCGTCCGCGCGCTTCACGCCCAGTCTCTTGGACTCGGAATCACGGCCGTTCTTGGTGGAACCGCCGCCCTTCTTATGAGCGAAGAACTGAAAACCGATTTTCAGCATTTGTTACACCTCCATAACTTCGATATACTCAGGATAATTGTCCCGCAGGGAGCAGACCGTCAGCAAAAAGCCGGTCAGCACGGCCTGCACGGCGTCTTCGTCGTCGCAGGCTGCGGGAAGGGTGAGGGTGATCCGGGGCTCTTCTTCCTTCACCTTCGTATTGGCATGATTGCCCAGCACGTCGTTGATCGTGCACTCGGCGAAGGTCACGGCTGCGGAAACGGCTGCGCACACGATGTCGCTGCCCTCTTCGGCATAGCCGCTGTGCCCGGACACGGAGAATCCATGGATCCTGCCGTCGTGATTGAAGATCTCTACCTTAGTCATTACACGGAGATCTTTTCGATCTGCACCTTGGTGTACGGCTGTCTGTGGCCGCGGATGGACTTGGAGTCCTTCTTCGGGCGATACTTGAAGACGACGACCTTCTTGGCCTTGCCGTTCTTCAGCACCTTGGCTTCGACAGAAGCGCCTGCCACCACGGGAGCGCCGAACTTGGAGTTCTCGCCGTCCACGACTGCCAGGACCTGATCGAAGGTTACGGTTGCGTCAGCCTCAGCATTGAGCTTCTCGACGTAGATCACGTCGCCCTCCTTGACGCTGTACTGCTTGCCACCGGTAACGATAACTGCCTGCATGTTTGTTTGCACCTACCTTTTTGTAGTCTCGCTCTGGAGGCGTGAGGGCATACCTCAAGCTTGTACCTCTTCGATGCGGCCTGTTTATCATACCATCCCGGCAGGAAAATGTCAAATACTATTTGAGAAAATTTCTCTTTTTTGATATAATGATCCCGGAAAATGAGGTGATCCCCATGAAAAAATGGTTCGCTGCCGTACTTCTGGCAGCATTGGTCCTGACGGGCTGCGGCCCAAAGCAGCCGGAGGCGCACGAGGCACAGCTTTTTGCCATGGACACGCTGATGAGTCTGCGCATCTGGGGCGATGAGGCCCTTGTCACGCAGACGGAGGACACGCTCCGTTCGCTCGAAGCCCTGCTTTCCGCCACGGCAGAGGACAGCGACATCGCCCGCCTGAACCGGGACGGCACGGCGGAGCTGCAGCCACAGACCGCAGACCTCCTGCAGCAGGCGCTGGATTGCGCCGCGCGCACGGGCGGAGCCTTTGACCCGACAGTCTATCCCCTTGTCTGCCTCTGGGGCTTCCCGTCCGGGGAATATCATATCCCGACGGAGGCCGAGCTGACCGGAGCGCTCGCGCACACCGGCCCGCAGCATCTGCAGCTGGACGGCGCGGCGGCCGCCCTCGATGCGGGCTGCAGCGTCGATCTCGGCGGCATTGCAAAGGGCTATGCCGCGGAGCTGTGCGCGCGTCAGCTGGAGGACGCCGGAGCGCAGGCCGCCATGCTCTCGCTCGGCGGCAATGTGCAGACCGTCGGCAGCAAGCCGGACGGCTCACCGTGGCAGGTCGGCATCGCCGACCCGGATGACCCCTCGTCCGCGATCGCCGTCGTGCGCTTTACCGGCTCGAAGGCCCTTGTGACCTCGGGCGACTATCAGCGCTATTTTGAGCAGGACGGCGTCCGCTACCATCACATTCTCGACCCGCAGACCGGCAGGCCGGTGCAGAACGGCCTGCGCTCCGTGACGATCCTCGCGGACAGCGGCACGCTGGCAGATGGGCTTTCCACGGCCCTGTTCGTCATGGGGCTGGAGCGGGCAACGGAATTCTGGCGTGCTTCGTCCGATTTTGAGGCCGTTTTCATCACGGAGGACGGCACGATCTGCGCCACGGAAGGCGCGGCCGCCCTGCTGACGGACTGCACGTTTACGGAGCTGAAGCGATGAAGACAAAATTCTGGATTTTGCTGTTTCTGGCCATCGCCGTGGTCTGCGCCGGGCTGTCCGTATGGCTGCTCGGCGGCAGGGCCGAAACAACGGTGGAGGTCTATTCCGACGGAAAGCTTGTACAGACGATCGACCTTGCCGTTGACGGCGAATACCGCATTGAATCCGGCGGCGGCTGGAATGTTCTGACCGTCTCCGGCGGGAAGATCGCCGTCACATCGGCCTCCTGTCCCACGCAGGACTGCGTGCATCACGCCGCGGCGGACCACGGCGCGCCCATCGTCTGCCTGCCGAACCGGCTCGTCGTGCAGTTCAGCACGCCGTCTGAGCTGGATGCCCTGCTCGGCTAGACCCGGCGGATATTCTGCGAAATTTCCTGCAGGACCTCCCCTGCCTCCATCGTGTAGTCCGGCCGCACAGCGACATCGCCCAGCGACACCATGCCGACAAGCCGCCCGTGCTCCTGCACCGGCAGACGCCGCACCTGCTCGCGCGCCATCAGGCGCGCGGCCTCATCGACGCTCCGGTCCGGCTCCGCCGCCAGAACGCGCCGCGTCATGATCTCCGCAACGCGTGTGCGCTCGGGGTCGTCCCCTGCCGCCACGCAGCGCACGACGATATCCCGGTCCGTCACCATGCCGCGCAGCCGCCCGTCCCGGCTGCACACCGGCAGCGCGCCGATGTTGTGCTGCGACAGGAGCCGCGCCGCCACGGCGACAGTCTCCTCCGGCGAAATGGCAATGATCCGGCGGCTCATGACCTCTTTGACCTGCATTGCAGTCCCCTCCCTGATAAAAACCGCCTGCCCCGACGATGCCGGGACAGGCGGTCGTTTCTTTTAGTATGGGAATGCGGCAGGCAAATTATACCGGTTTTGTCTTATTTATGAAAGCGCGCGTCGATAGCAGCAGCGGCCTTCTTGCCTGCGCCCATGGCGAGGATGACGGTCGCAGCGCCGGTCACGGCGTCGCCGCCGGCATACACACCGTCGCGGGTGGTCATGTTGTCCTCGTTGACAACGAGGCAGCCCTTCTTGTTCGTCTCGAGACCCGGCGTCGTGGAGCGGATGAGGGGGTTCGGGGACGTACCGAGGGCCATGATGACGGTGTCGACGGCAAGCTGGAACTCGCTGCCCTCGATGGCGACCGGACGGCGGCGGCCGGAGGCATCCGGCTCACCAAGCTCCATGCGAACGCATTCCATCGCGCCCACGCGGCCGTTGCCGTCGTCAAGGATCTTCGTCGGGTTGCACAGGACGTGCAGCTCGATGCCCTCTTCCTTGGCATGATGCAGCTCTTCCAGACGGGCGGGCATTTCCGCCTCGCCGCGGCGATAGACGATGTACACATGCTCCGCGCCGAGACGCTTCGCGCAGCGCGCGGCATCCATGGCAACGTTGCCGCCGCCGACGACCGCAACGGCGTTCGAACGGATGACCGGCGTGTCGCTCTCGTCGCGATAGCCCTTCATGAGGTTGATACGGGTCAGGTACTCGTTGGCAGACATAACGCCCTTGAGCGCCTCGCCCTCGATGTGCATGAACATGGGCAGGCCTGCACCGGAGCCGACGAACACGGCCTTGAAGCCCATCTCCTCGAACAGCTCGTCGATGGAAAGGACCTTTCCGATGACCATGTCGGTCATGACATGCACGCCCATGGCCTCGAGCTTCTTGACCTCGTTGGCAACGATAGCCTTCGGAAGACGGAATTCGGGGATACCATAGACCAGAACGCCGCCTGCGGTGTGCAGGGCCTCAAAAATGGAGACCTCATAGCCCTTCTTGGCCAGCTCGCTCGCACAGGTCAGGCCGGAGGGGCCGGAGCCGACGACGGCGACCTTGATGCCGTTGCTCTCGGGCTTCTCGGGCATCTTGTTGACATTCTCGCGATACCAATCGGCGACAAAGCGCTCCAGCCGGCCGATGGCGACCGGCTCGCCCTTCACGCCGCGCACACACTTGCTCTCGCACTGAGACTCCTGCGGGCAGACACGGCCGGACAGGGCGGGCAGAGCATTCGTGGAGGTGATGACCTCGTAAGCGCCGAGAAAATCGCGCTCGGAGACCTTGGCGATGAACTCCGGAATGCGGATGTTGACGGGGCAGCCCTCGACGCACTTCGGATTCTTGCAGTGCAGGCAGCGGCCTGCTTCCTCCACGGCCATCTCCTCGGTGTAGCCAAGGGAGACCTCTTTGAAATTCTTATTGCGGACGTCCGGTGCCTGCTCGGGCATCGGGGTCTTGGTCAGAGTCATATTCGGCATGCTGTGTTCCTCCTCAGCGAATGAGCTCATGCGCCAGCTTGTCCATGCGGCACATATGCGTCTTCTCGTTTTCTGCTTCCTGATCGCGGTAGACACCGTTGCGGTTCATCAGCTCGGCGTAGTCGACCTTATGGCCGTCGAAATCCGGGCCGTCCACGCAGGCAAACTTCACTTCGCCGCCGACCGTCACGCGGCAGCCGCCGCACATGCCGGTGCCGTCGACCATGATCGGGTTGAGGGACACGGTGGTCTTGACGCCGAAGGGCTCGGTCGTCTTGGAGACGAACTTCATCATCGGGATCGGGCCGATGGCGAGGACCTCGTCATAGTGCGTGCCGGCCTCGAGCAGCTGCTGGAGCTTCACGGTAACAAAGCCGTGCTCGCCGTAGGAGCCGTCGTCCGTCATGAGGTACAGATGGTCGCTGCAGGCCTTGAACTCGTCTTCCAGAATGACGATATCCTTGCTGCGGAAGCCGACAATGACATCGACCTCGGCGCCTGCCTCCTTGAACGCCTGAGCGGACGGAAGAGCGATCGCACAGCCGACGCCGCCGCCGACTACACAGACGCGCTTGATACCCTCGGTGTTCGTGGGCTTGCCGAGCGGACCGACGAAGTCCTGAATATAGTCGCCCTCGTTCATCGCGCCGAGCATCTTCGTCGTCAGGCCGACCTTCTGGAAAATAATGGCTACCGTACCCTTTTCGCGGTCGTAGCCTGCGATGGTCAGGGGGACACGCTCACCGGTCTCATCCACGCGGAAGATGATGAACTGACCGGCCTTCGCCTTCTTGGCGACAAAGGGAGCCTCGATCTCCATCAGAGTAACGGCAGAATTCAGCTCTTTCTTGCGGACAATTTTGAACATGCGATTCATCCTTTCAATGTCGGAAGTACGACTTCCCTTACTCACGCTTTTCATTATAGCACAATACGGCTGTTTTTCAAGGAAAAACACGAAATCCGTCCGAAAAATTTGCCGGAATCACGATCTCGCCGCGCGGAATGCGCTCCCATGAGAAGCGGGAGACGAGGTCTGCGGCGCGGACCGGCTCCGGCCCCGGCTGCAGGCCGACCAACTGCGCCAGCCTGCCGACGAGCTGCTCCGGCGTACAGCGCGCGCGGAGCGCCTCCATGTCAAGGTCACGTTCCCGCTTGCTCAGGCGACGTCCGTCCGGCGCAACAAGCAGCGGAACATGGTAATATTGCGGCGCGGGATAGCCGAAAACGGAGAACAGCCACAGCTGCCGCGCCGTGGAGCCCAGCAGATCGCTGCCGCGCACGACCTCCGTCACGCTGCCGAGCGCATCATCGCACACAACGGCAAGCTGATAGGCATACACGCCGTCGGAGCGTCGGACGATAAAATCGCCGCAGGTCTCGGCGAGCCGCTCTGTCTGCGGGCCGCAGACACCGTCCCGGAACGAGACGGCGATATCCGGCACACGGACGCGCCACGCGGGGCGGCGGGTCTTTGCGGCGCGCTGCTCCGGCGTCAGGTCGCGGCAGGCACCGGGATAGAGCACCGTGCCGTCCGAGGCATGGGGCGCAGAGGCGTCGTGCAGCTCGCTGCGGGAGCAGTAGCACGGGTAGATCAGGCCCTGCTCCTCCAGTTTTGCAAAATGTGCGGCATAGACCGGGCTTCTCGTGCTCTGCGGCGGCATCTCGCCGTCCCAGTCCAGCCCGAGCCAGCCAAGGTCCCTCCGCAGCTGCTCGGCATAGGCCGCACGGCTGCGCTGCGGATCCAAATCCTCGATGCGCAGCAGCATGCTTCCGCCCTGCGATCGGACGGAAAGCCACGCGAGCAGCGCGGTAAAAATATTGCCCAGATGCATACGCCCGGTCGGGCTGGGCGCAAAGCGGCCCGTCACAGCGGGATCTCCCGCACGAGGTTCCGCAGCGGATCTCCGGCGGCATAGCGCTCCAGATTCTCCGCGCAGATGCGCCAGATGCGCTCCTCCGTCTGCGGCAGGTGGCCGAAGCTCACGCCCGCGACATGCGGCGTCAGGATGCAGTTCGGCAGGCTCCAGAGCGGATGCGCGGCAGGCAGCGGCTCCGGGTCCGTCACATCAAGGCCTGCGCCGAACAGGTGGCCGCTCTGCAGCTCCCGTGCCAGCGCATCGGCATCGAGGAAGCTGCCGCGCCCGACGTTCACAACGACGGCGTCCTGCGGAAGCAGAGCAAGGCGCTCCGCGCTGAGCCACCCGGCCGTCTCCGGCGACTGCGGCATCGCGCCCAGGACGAAGTCCGCCGCGGGCAGCAAGGTCTCTGCCTCGTCCAGCCGGACAAGGCGGTCAAAGCCGGGGCGATCCGGCGAGGTCCGGCGGCAGACGCCGAACGTCTTCACACCAAAGGCCTGCAGGCGGTGGGCAATGCACCCGCCCAGATCGCCCGCGCCGAAGATAAGGGCCGTTCCCCCTGCCACGCACCGCTCGGAGCCGAGATCGTTCCAGCTCTTCTGCCGCGCATAGGAGGGCAGGCGGCGGCACAGGGACAGCAGCATCCCGATCGCGTGCTCCGCGATCGTTTCGCCGAACGCGCCGGAGGCCGTTGTGAGCAGCACGCTGCGCGGGAAGCCCCCGTGCAGATAGCGGTCTGCGCCCGCCCATGTCATCTGCAGCCAGCGCAGCCGCGGCGCGTTCTGCAGGGCCTCGAGAGCCGGCTCGCCGATGACGGCCTCGGCCGTCTGCAGGCAGGGCGTTTTCTGCACGGTGAACCAGCGGGACGCCGCTTCCAGAAGCCAATCCGGAGCAAACGGGGCGTACTCCGCTTCGATCATCAATTCACGCATCGCTGTCCTCCGGCAGGTCGACCAGAACCGGCGCATGGCCCAGCGCGGGCAGCAGCTTTTCCGTCAGATCCTGCGTGGAAAAGGCCAGCGAGCTCGTGTTGATGCAGGGGTGGCAGCCGAAGCGTGGGGCCTGCAGCACGGCGCGGTCGATGACGAGCGCGACCTCCCCCGCCGTGTCGTTCTGCAGGGCCAGCACCGTTGCAGAGCCGGGCGTCACGCCGAGCAGGCGCTCCATGTCCTCCGGCGGGCCGAACGACAGGCGCGCGCAGCCGAGCTGGGCGGACAGGTCCTTCGTGTGGAACGGCTTGCCGCCCGGCATGAGCAGCAGGTAGAATTTCGTCTTCTGCCGGTTGCAGAGGAAGAGATTTTTGCAGATAGAGATGTGCAGCACGCCCTCTGCGGCATGGCACAGCTCCATGGTCATGGCGGCGTCATGGTCGACGCGTTCATAGGCGATGCCAAGCGAGTCGAGCAGGTCGTAGCACGCCGTCTCTTTTGCGCTGCGCGGGTCGGACGGCCTGCCGCTGTGGCAGACCGTGTCAATATGAAACGTCTCTTCCATGTCAGCCTCCGTAGATATCATCCGGCGAGACGTCCGTCTCATAGGGATTGAGATAGGCGTTGACAACATCGGCCGTTTCATAGGGGTCGGCCAGAACATACATACCGTCGCCACTGAACGTATAGGGGATGGTGAGCGTCTGCAGGTTCGACGTGCCGCACAGGGCGACGGACTCTGCCAGCCAGACGAGATTGCGTGTGCTGAGGTCCGTAACGGTATGCGCCGAGAGCAGCCGCGCCGCCGAGGGCAGCCGCCAGAGGTTCCAGACGGAGACCCACTGGTGCATGGCAGCCAGCATAAAATCCCGCTGCACGTTCACGCGCTGCAGATCGGCCATGGCATAGCCGGAGCGGAAGCGCACGAGGCCCATGGCCTGCTCGCCGTTCAGGCGCTGCATACCGGCCTTCAGATCGATGGTCAGGTCCTGCGCAGGGTCGCTGTAATCCATATCGCAGGGAACGTCGAATTTCACGCCGCCCATCTTGTCGACGAGATCGACAAAGACATCCAGATCGATGAGCACATAGCCGTCCGGACGGAAGCCGACCAGCTCCGTGACATAGTCCATCAGGGCCTCCATGCCCTCCTGATCCTTGCCGTTCACGCCATAGGCGATATTGATCTTATGCGGCGTATAGGTCGAATTGACCTTCGTATCGCGTGGAATGCTCAGCAGCGTCAACCGTTTGGCGCTGCGGTCGACGCTCAGCAGCATGACGGTGTCCGTCCGGTCGCCGGATTTGTCCGTTCCGGCAAGCAGGATCGTCGAGCAGCCGTCGCGGCGCGCGCCGAGGGTCTCCTCTGCCTTCGGCTGCTTGGCCAGCAGCAGCATCACGCCGATGACGAGCGCAAACAGCACAAGCAAAATGAGCAGGAGCTTGCCGAGTCCGCGGGCGAAGCGGTGTTTTTTCTTCTTTTTGGGCGGCTCGGCATCATAGCCGGATTCCGGCACGGCGCGGTGCCTGCGCGGCTGCTCCTCGCGGCGCGGCGCACGCTCCGGCTCCCGGCGGGAGCGCTGAGACTGGCGGCGCGGCGGCTCGTAGTCGTCCTCCTCCACCGGGCCGAGATAGGTCGTCGGCTCCTCCCGGCGCTGCGGGGCTGCGCCGCGGCGGAAGTCGGAGTTATAGGCATGGATCACGGGGCCGGAGACGGAATTCTGCTGCCGTCTCGGCGGCTGCTGCGTCTGCAGCGTCGGGTCCTCGCAGTCCTCATACAGCTTATCGGCAAAGCCGCGCTCATAGGGATCGTCCGCGTCGTGCCGGTCATCCAGAATTTTGCGGATGTCGCGCAGCAGGTCCTCGTCGTCCTGAGCGGGCTGATTTCTCGGGTCCATCGGGATACCCCCTTTCTGTCCCCTATTTTACACCAGCTTTCGCCCAATGTAAAGACGGCAAAACGGGGGCCGCTTCCGCGACCCCCTGGAGCTTGTCAAAAAAGTGTTTTTGACAAGCTCTCAAACGAGACCCGTTTCACTGGGCTCTCGTTTGAAAAGGCTGCGGCTCGCTGCATCGCACGAAGGGCACGCCTGCGGCGTACTCTTCGCACGTTTGCGAGCCGAGCGGTATTTTCTCCGACGTACACGCCGCCGGAAAAAATGATTTCCATTTTCTTTGCGCCTGCGGGCGCAAACTCTGCGAGGCATTTCCTCCCTCCAAAACCTTTGCCTGAATAGGTTTTTCGACAGTCTGAGGGGCCGCTTCCGCGCCCCCCTGGAGCTTGTCAAAAAAGTGTTTTTGACAAGCTCTCAAACGAGACCCGTTTCACTGGGCTCTCGTTTGAAAATGATACGGTGCTGCGTAAATCAAAGTGACCAGTTCTGGCTGCCGTTCTGCAGGTCCACCATGTGGGTGTAAAGCCCGTTCGTCGCATAGAGCTCGTTGGGACTCCCCTGCTCGGCCACAACGCCGTCAGCCAGCACGACGATCTTGTCCGCTCCCGCGACGGTACGCATCCGGTGCGCGATGATCAGGACCGTCTTGTTGCGGATCAGGCGGGACAGCGCCGTCTGGATGAGCGTCTCGTTCTCGACGTCCAGACTGGCCGTCGCCTCGTCGAGCAGGATGATGGGCGCATCCTTGAGGAAGGCGCGCGCAATGGAAATGCGCTGGCGCTCGCCGCCCGAAAGGGCGCAGCCGTTTTCGCCGATGTCGGTGTTCCACTTGTCCGGGAGCTTTTCGGCAAATTCGTCGCAGTTGGCAAGCTTTGCCGCCGCGAGGACCTCCTCATCCGTCGCGTCCTTGCGGCCGAGGCGGATATTCTCCAGAATGGTATTGTCAAACAGCGTGACGTCCTGGAAAACGATGGAATACAGGCTCATGAGTTTTTCCGGGTCGATCTTTGAAACATCCATGCCGCCGACCGTGATGCTGCCCTTCTGATAGTCCCAGAAGCGCGCCGCCAGCCGGGACACGGTCGTCTTGCCGCCGCCGGACGGACCGACGAGGGCCGTGACCTGTCCCTGCTTTGCCGTGAAGGACACGTCCTTCAGGACCGTCTCGCCGGAGTTGTAGGCAAAGCCCACATGGTCAAACACGATATCGCAGCCCTGATTGCTCAGCTGCTCGCTGCCGGTCTGGATCGGGTATTCCAGAATCTCATTCATGCGCGCCACATTCGTCCGCATGGCGATGACAGCCGCCAGATTCTGCAGCGCGCCCTGCATCGGATCATACAGGCGGGAAGCCACGAGCAGGAACAGGAACAGCGTCAGCACGTCGATGCGGCCGCTCAGCAGCAGCACGGAGCCGGTCAGCGCCACGGAGGCGATGCCGAGCTTCAGGACCGTGCCGGCCGAGGTCACGAACACGGCGTTCGTCAGCTCCGCCGCGATCGTCTGCTTTTCCACGGCACGGATCTTCCGGGAAAGGCCGCCGAGATAGCCCTGCTCTGCATTGCTGGCCTTCAGGTCGCGGATCGATTCGATAAACTCCTGAATGCCGTCGGCGCAGGTCATTTTCACGGCCATGGTCCTGCTCTGCACGCGGTCCTGCACGCGATAGCTGCAGAGCACGATGGCCGCAGATACCGGGATGACCCACAGCGCGGCCAGCGCCATGCGCCAGTCGAAGAGGAACAGGCCCAGCGCGATGAGCACCGTGGAGATGAGCGAGCCGAACAGGCCGGGAATGAAGTGCGAGCAGGTCTTCTCCAGCACCTCACAGTCTGCCATGATGGTGCTGGTCAGGTCGGCCAGGTCGCGCTTGCCGAAGAAGGACAGCGGAAGTCTGCGCAGGCGCTCGGCGAGCGTCAGGCGGCGGATACCGCTCTCCTGATAGGTCGTAAAGTAGGTGCCGTTATACTGGAACCACGTCGTCAGAAGGATCAGGGCAAAGCAGGCAACGCAGCCGCAGACATAAAATGCGGTCCTTCCCGCTGCGCCGCCCGCCATCAGGTCGCGGACGAGCGCATACAGCAGGCTCGTGGGCAGCATAAAGGCGATGTTCTGCGCGGCGCAGGCCAGCACGCCCCGGACGAGTCCCCGCGTGCCCTCCGGGGAGCTTGCCGTTGCTCTCTGGATCTTTTTCAGCATGCCGGTCCCTCCTTTTCGACCTTCCAGCGAACCGAGGACTGATAGTCCTGCCACATTTTTGCAAACAGGCCGTTCCGGGCGCAGAGGTCGCCCTTCGTGCCCGCCTCGGCGATCCTGCCGTCCTGCACCACATAGATACAGTCGGCGTTCACAACGGTAGACAGACGGTGGGCGATCATAACGACGGTCTTGCCCTTCGCCAGCTCCGCAAGCGCGGCCTGCACCTTCGCCTCGTTGTCGGGGTCGGCAAAGGCCGTGGCCTCATCGAGGATCAGGATGGGGGCATTTTTCAGCATGGCGCGCGCAATGGCAATGCGCTGCTGCTCGCCGCCGGAGAGATACACGCCCTTCGAGCCGATGACGGTATGGATGCCGTCCGGGAATTTTTCGATAATATCCATGCACTGCGCAGCCCGCAGGGCGGAAAGCGCCTCTGCCTCCGTGGCGTCGGGCCTGCCCAGCTTGACGTTGTCCAGGATGCTGCCCTTGAGCAGGCGGCTGTTCTGGAACACGAACGAGACCGTGTCCATCAGCTCTTCCTTCGGGATATCGCGCACGTCCGCGCCGCCGACGCAGATGCTGCCGCTGCCCACGTCGAAGAAGCGGCAGATGAGGCTTGCCAGCGTGGACTTGCCGCCGCCGGACGGGCCGACGAGCGCCACGGTCTGTCCCGGGCGGATGTCCATGGAAACGCCGCGGATCACGTCCGTCCTGCCGTCATAGCTGAACCGCACATCATGCAGGGCGATCGAGCTGTCCTTCGGGTGCTGCGGCTTTTCACTCACGGACACAGGCGCCTCGTCCAGCACGGAGTCGATGCGGCTCAGCGCATCGGCCACGATCATCTTGTTCTCGCTCATATACATGATCTTCGTCAGCGTCAGCGAGATGACCGGCGTGATGATGATGTAAAACAGCAGATTCAGCAGGAATTCCGGGGTAACGCCGTTTCTCGTCAGCAGCAGGCCGCCCGCGATGAGGAAGGCAAACACGCCGTTGATGGCCGCCGTATAGAAGAGCATCGGCATCCGCAGCTCTTTCGTGTAGGCAATGACCCACTTTTCATATTCGTCGATCGTCGCCTTGAACTTTTTGAACGAAAACACGGACTGACCGAACGTCTTGACGACCGGAATGCCGCGGACATATTCCACGGCCTCGCCGGACATGGCGGCAAGGGCATTGCCGTACTGGCGCATTTTCTCCGCCATGCGCTTGCCGGTCATGGCCGACATGATCACAAAGCCGAGGGCCACCGGCACAAGGCTCAGCAGGCCCAGCCGCCAGTCAAAGACGAACAGCAGCACCAGAAGGCCGACCGGCGTTGCCATGGCGGCATACTGATCCGGCAGCTGATGGGCAAGATAGGTCTCCGCCGCGCCGGTGCTCTCCTGAATGATCTTGCGGAGCTTGCCGCTGCCGTAGCGCTCCGTAAAGCCCAGCGGCAGCCGGGCAAGATGCTCCGAAACGGCGAGCCGCAGGTTCGTCGCCACGCGGAAGGCCGACAGATGGGAGCACAGCAGCGCGCAGACATAGATGAGATACGACAGCGCAGCAAACAGCACCGCCATCCAGCCGTAATGCGGGATGTTGACCGCCCGGGAATAATCCGGCGCAGCATTCAGCACATCGCGCAGGATCATCCAGATGTACAAAAACGGGACCAACGCCACCAGCGCGCTCAGGGCCGACAGGACCCAGGAGACATAGGTAAAGACCCGATGCCCCCCGGCATACTCCATCAGCCGCGACAGATCCGATCGTTTCTTCAAGGGGGTTCCCCTCCTTTTTTTGAAATCGTTAATCGTGGTTTTCAGCGCACCCGCCGGAAAACGGGTGCGCTGTGCTTCCTCTTTACTCCGCTTCGGTCAGGTTCTCCGTCACGAACAGCTTGATCACGTTCTTCATGGTCTCCTGATCGTAGTCCACGGCGATCGCAGCGGCGTTCCAGTAGGCATAATTGCCCTCGAACCAACTCTGCAGGTCACTGAGGTCCTCGGCATAGCGGAACTCCAGATGATAGGTCGTCTCCATCGTATCCGGGGAGAAGGCGAAGTAGGTAAAGTCGCCGGAATCCGCGTCGTCGCTCTGGTAGAACAGGAAGCCGTTCTCATTTTCCTCGTCGAGCTTGTGATAGGTATGGGAGAAGACCTCATTGCCCTGCGCGTCCAGACCGGAAATGGTGTGGCCGTCCATGACGAAGCGGTCCACGCCGCCGCGGAAATAGCAGTTGAACGCCATGCTCTCGGGGTCTGCCGCATACTTTTCGGAAGCCTCCGGGCCGTAGGGCTCTGCCATGCACATGGCAAGCAGCGTATCCGTCGCGGTCTCGGCGTTCTCCGCGCCGACGAGCGGCGTCGTGGCATCGATCCACAGGTCGCGGTACTCCGCCTTGGCCAGCTGCGGGAACAGCTCCTCATAGGTCCCGCTGATGGTCGTCAGATAGTCGCCGGTCTCCTGCGCCGCAGTGGGCTGCGCGGTCTGCGCATCCGGCTTGCTCTGCGAGCAGCCCGCAATGGCCAGCAGGCAGAACACACATAACACGATTGCTGCAATTCTCTTTTTCATGATGCACCTCCAGGTTATATCGGACAGCACCGCACAATTCATCGAGAGCATTCGACTGGGGTCCGGCGAAGGCCGAAGATGCAATTGCGTGGGCTGTCTTGGTTAGTGTTCTCTAACCAGTGCATACTCTACCATATTTCCGTTTCACAGACTACTCCGTTTTGGTTCCGATGCTCTGTTTTGCCTTTGCATCCGTGCGGTACTGCGACGGTGTCACGCCGTAGCGCTCCTTGAAGCAGGCCGAAAATTTGCTGGCATTGTCATAGCCCGCATCCTGCGCGATCTCCGTCACGGGCCTTGCGCTGCGCACGAGCTCGACCGCCGCCTGCTCGAGCCGGTATTCCTTGATGTAGTGATAGACCGGCACACCGTAAATTTGCTTGAACAGCTTCTGCAGGTGCGATACGGACATCTCGTGCTCCGCCGCCAGCCGGGAAAGCGAGGTATAGCCCTCGCGGTCCGTCAGCAGATGGTCGCGGATATGGCGGATCAGCTCCGCCTGCCGGGCCGAGCAGTAGGCATCCGTCCCGGCCCCGCGCGGGATGCTGCTGAGCAGCATCAGGAGCTCCAGCACCTTGAGCCGCAGGAACGCGGGGTCCAGATAGGCGGCGCACTCATACAGCTCCCGGAACACATGCTCGCAGCGCGGGCCCGCCGGGCTGCAGCGATACCACTTGTCGCCCAGCAGATTCTGCTGCAGAGCGGAAAAATCGACACGGAAGGCCGGGGCATTGCGCTCGATCCAGCGCCGGGCGCGCTCCGAATCGACCTCAAGGCAGATGCCCTCATAATAGCCCAGTGGGAAATGCGACTCGGAACGCGAACCATGCACGCCGTCATAGCAGCTGATGGCCATGTCGCCCGGCTTCAGCAGCACATGGTCCCGCAGGGAGAAGCGCGTTTCAAAGCGGCCGTTGGCGCAGAAATTGAGCTCCAGCAGGCCCTTCTGCGTGCGAAGCTCCGTATAGGACTCCATCTCGAGCCGCATCAGCATGGCGCTCACGCCGTCCAGCCACGAATAGCAGTGGATCTCGCCGTTTCCGTCCGCCTGCGCAAAGCCGCCGCTCTGCGCGGCCTGATCCGGCGCCGCCGAAGCGCCGTCGTGGTAGATGATGTCGATCACTGCCATTCCCTCCTGTCTGCGTTACTCCCCAGTGACGGCAGGAACGCCCGGATCGTTTCGATGAATTTTTCTGCCTGCAGGACCGTGGTCAGATGGCCGCCGGAGACATAGGCGATGCGTGGCTCGTGCATCAGGCGGATGAGGTCCCGCTGCATTATTTTCGGAAAAGTAGTCGTCCTTCTCCTGCCTGTAGCCCCGGAAGATCGTCTCGAACATATCCTGCGCATAGGCGGCCTCGTCGGGACCTTCGCCGCGAAGATGGCTCATGCCGAGCCGGATGAGCTTCGGCTTCAGCTTTTCATAGTTGCAGTGCTTCAGGTACCACAGTGCCAGCGGCGTAAAGAAGTATTGCCTTTTCAGGCTCTTGATGGTATTCGCGTCCAGCCCGCCGGTGGAGATCAGCACGAGTCCCCGGTCTCACCGGGATATTTCTGCACATAGACCTGCGCCACCATGCCGCCGTCGCTCGCGCCGGTGTAGGCAGAGAGCATCCGCAGAATTCCCGTCAGCGATTCCTGCTCCGTGCCTCAGCCGAGGATCAGATCCCCCGCAAGATGCAGCAGGGACGCAAGCAGCCCGATCGTCAGCAGCTTCCGGATCCGCGGCACATCGAGCTTTTCCGATATTCCGATCGAATGAAAATGACTCATCTGGTTTTCCTCCTGTAGCCGCAGTCGCAGTACGGCCCGCCGGAGGCGAGCGTATACTCTCGCACGAAATCCGCCGTTTCACCCGCCTCGGCCATGGTGTAGTCCAGGTGGCAGAGGGCCGGCGTCAGGTCATAAAGCCCCAGCTCCTTCATCAGCGTGCAGATGCCGCACTGCGTAAAGCGCGCCTCATAGCCGCTGCCGTCGGGGTAGGCATAGTATTCCATATTCCAAGAATACGGGTTGCGGTCCGCCGCCTTCAGCGCGGCTGTGGCCTGCATCCCCGCGATGTCCTTTTCCGTGAATTTCTTTTTTCCGCTCTTGCGGCAAAACCACTTCATCGGCTTTGTCATCATCGCGTCGGCATAATAGACCGTCAGGCGCTCCACATCCGGACGCTCCGGCATGGAGCAGATGAACGCGCCGAGCATGGCGCAGTTGACGATGTTCATCTGAAACCGGTCGGCCTTTTCAAACGCGGGCAGCTTCGCAATGAGCTTCCGGTACTGCGGCTTCGCCCTTTTCATGATCTCCTTTGCCGCCGCGGCGTCATAGCCGAACACGACCGTCAGCTGTCTGCGGAACGACCCTGCAAACAGCGCCCACATTCCCAGGGGCATCCCGATGTATTTCATATTTCGCCTCCAAAGCCGATCCTGACGATCTGCATGTTCATGCTGCGGTCGCCGACCCGCGCAAGGAAGCGGAAAAAGCCGCTGACGGACGGGTCCTTCAGATCGTGGTAGCCCAGCATATAGCCCCGGCTGGAGATCTGCAGGCGGCTGTCCCACGGGCCAAGCTCGGCTTTGGCATCCGCAACGGCAAAATACGCGCCGACGTCCTTGATCTTCGCATCCCGGATCCATGTTTTCAGCATCAGCCGGACGGCCTTTTCGTTGGCCGCGTCAAAGACCAGCACGCCGCCGGGGAAGGCCGCCGCCATGCGCTGCACGAGCGCCCGGACCTGCTCCCTCAGGAAATAATAGAACACGCCCGCTGCGAAGAACACGACCCCGCCGGAGGCATCGATGCGGTCGAACCATGCCGTGTCGTTCAGGTCGCACGGGATGTTCTCCTCCCGCTGCCCGGCGGGCAGCAGCTCATCGCGCACGCGGATGACATCCGGGAAATCCAGATTGTAAAGCTTACAGCTGCCGTTGTCGCAGCTGCGGCCGGTCGCATCCAGCCCGCAGCCGAGGTTCACAACGGCCGCATTCGGGTGCGCGCGCAGATAGTCCCGCACCTCAAAGGCCAGATCGTTCTGGCGCATGGCGACCTCCAGAAAACCGAAGCGCTGCATCAGGCTCCGGGACTTTTTCTCCAGCGCAGAAAAATCATAGTCGATCTCCCCGAACAGGCGGACGGCCGTCTCGTCCCGGTAAAGATTCGGATACAGCTCCGTGCACATTTTCCGCGCATAGTGCGGGATGATCAGGGTCTCCTGTACGGTATTTTTCTCAATTTTGTAGTTCATAGATTGCCCTCACTTCATGATCCTCAGCGCTGCCGAACGCAAAATGCATCTACCGATTCCGGCGGTATCCGGCCTCGTCGCGGTATTCGGGATGGTCCTTCAGATATGGGTCCCGGCTGCCGCAGATGGTATAGTCGCATTTACAGCCGTTTGCGCAGGTCGTCGTCCGCACCAGCTTCGCGCCGATCAGTTCCATGGCCGCATAATCCACGTTGCACAGGGCGGGCATGATATCCGTCAGCCCGTTGCGGATGGCAAATTCCGCCGCAGGGCAGGCCGTAAATTCATAATAGATCGGCTTGTCCTTCTCGTAGGGCGCGACCGTCATTTCGTAATCGTGCCATTTGTCGCAGCGCCCCTTTGCCGTTAAGAAGGCGCGATGCATCAGTCTTTTGAAAAACGGCTTGTTGCAGTCCACGAATTTCAGCTTGCGGAAAGCAGGCAGGACCAGAGCCTCCTCCATCTCCTCGATCTCGCGAAAGGACGTGACGTCCCTGCACGCGACATAATAGCTCAGGATGGCGATGCAGTCATAGGTGCCGCCGCTGCCGTTGTGGAAGTTCTTCTTCCCGCCGAGGTCGGTGCGCCAGTCGGAGAGAAAATCAACATATTGCCGCTGGACCCGCTCCCAGACCGCCTCGCGCTCCGCCTCCGGATAGTGCTGCGCGATCCGTGCGCGAATTTCTTTTTTGCAGGGACCGGAGTACAGCACATGGCAGCTCCGCTCAAATTGCAGCTCGTTGTCCTTCATCGCCCGGCCCCCTTCAGATAGCCGCTCTTTGACCGCTCCTCCGTGTCGTCCGACTCATCGTAGGCATCATAGGGCGCGGAAGGGTCGTGCACTCTCTTTTTGTACGGTGAGCAGAGCTTGTCCTTATGCGCAAAGGCAAAGGTGAAGTTGTCCGTCCAGCCGGTGTGGCCGGTGAGGAACATCGGGTGCAGCTTCCGCGCTTCGAGCTTTGTCTCCAGCTCTGCCAGCGAACGCACCGCCAGCCGGTTATCCTCCGCCAGCGCGGAGATGAAGCTGTAGCCGCCGTCCGCTCCGAGCCAGATCGTATCGCCCGTAAACAGATACTTCCCGTCGATGAGATAGACCATGTGGCCCCAGGTGTGGCCGGGAACGAGGAAGCACTCGATGCGGATGCCGTCGATCTCAAAGGCCTCGCCGTCGTGCAGCAGGACCTTCTCATTGCGGATGGTGACCTGCGGCAGCTTGTAGAGATGATAGATCACCTTGCGGCGCACCTCGCCCGTCAGATAGCGGTTCTCGGTCTCGCCGACATACAGCTTCGCCTTCCGGAACAGGCCGAGGCTATCCGCTTCGACCGCGCCGACGTGATCCGTGTCCTGATGCGTGATGAGGATATGCCGGATAGAACTCGGGTCTATGCCGAGCCAGCCCATCTTTTCCTCGAGCCGGCCGTAGTTATACCCGGCGTCGATCATGATGGTCGTGTCGCCCTTGCGGTAGAAGAAGATATTTGCCACCCACTCGCGCACACAGGCGACGTGCTCGTCGACCCAGCCGGTGTTCAGCGGCTTGAAGATCTCCTTGCCGCGGTACATTTTGCTCATTTCTTTTTTCTGGAATTCCGTTGCCTTTTTGGACATATCCGTCCCTCCCTCAGTCTGGTTTCTCGTCCGTGAAAAACGCCTCGCCGGTATAATTCCGGCATCACAGGCTCCGCATGCTCCATTTGGGGGACGGCGCACAGCTATTTCCGGGCCAGCATGCACAGCCAGTCCTTTTCGTTCTTATGGATCTCGATGTCATGGAAGCCCGCCTGCTCCAGCGCAGCCTGCAGCTGCACATCGCGGTAGATCGTCATGCCCTTGATCCGCTCGGTCCATTTTTCATTCTTGTCCGTGTCGCCGCTGCATTCGTTGCAGAGGAAAAACGTCCCGCCCGGCTTCAGCACACGGAAGACCTCGCGGAAGCACTGCGGCAGGTCAGGCCAGAAATAAACAGTCTCAAACGCCGTGACAGCGTCGAACCACGAAGCCGCAAAGATCATCTCAGCCACACTGCCCTGCCAGACCACACAGCGTCCCTCACAGATGGCGGCATCATTGAGCTTGCGCGACTTTTCCACGCTGACGGCAGAATAGTCGATGCCCTTGACGACACCCTGCGGACACCGCTTCAGGAGCTTTTTGATGTTTGCTCCGCCGCCGCAGCCGCAGTCCAGCACACGGGCATCCGGCGAAAGCGGCAGGAACCGCATGCCCCAGTGCGCCAGGGAACGATGGCCAACATTCATCAGGGAGACCATGAGCTTTCCGCCCAGGCCGTCCGGCTTGCGGGTATTATCAAAGAAAGACATGCTACCTCACTTCCTCTCCAGAACGATGATCTTGTTGGAAATATTGCGGATGGCCGGTATTTTGCCCAGCAGCTTATAAACGGGCACAAACTCCGCCATGCCCTCCGTCAGGCTGTGCTCCTCCCGCAGGCGGAAATCCGGCAGCAGGGCGGCCAGCGCCGCGCCGTTCTTCACGCCCCAGGTAAATTTTGCGTGGCTGCCCTCGATCGACTTTTCCCGGAAGCGTTTGACGACCATGGGATTCATCGTCTCGGCCAGCACCGTCGCGCTGCGGAAGCGCCCGGCGATCACGGAAAATATGCGCTGCACGTCTGTCTCCGTCAGATACATCGTCAGGCCCTCGATGATGACCAGTGCCGGGGTATCCTGCTCAGCGATGCACCCGCCCCAGTCGTCCATGGCGGACATGGCGATCTGCGAGATCGCACCATTTTCCGTCAAAAGCCTCTGCCGGACGGCAATGGTCTCCGGCAGGTCAAGGTTATACCAGCGGCCATAGCCCTCCATCCGGTAGCACCGCGTGTCCAGCCCGCAGGCGACGTTGACGACCGTACCGCCCGGATGCTCCTGCAGCCACGCGCCGGTCAGCCGGTCCAGCACGATGGTGCGGGCAATGACGCCGCTGTGCATGGCTTTGTCCCGGTCCGCCAGGGAGAAATCATATTGCAGGCCGCCGATGGTCTCCTCGGCCTTGCGGTCGCGGATCGCACCGCGCCCGCTGCTCTCCTTGGCGCGGGCATAGACCGTCTGCAACATCGTCTCCGGCACGCCGGAGAGCGTGATCGTTTCCTTTGTTTGCATGGGCATTCCCCTTTCTATGCTGTTGGAGTAAGTTAGTATTGCCTAACCTCCCCTGCTTCAAAAAGCCGCCTCACAGCAGCCCTCTTTTTCTTATTGTACCACCGGGAACCGGACTTTTCAACCGCAGAATACGGGTTTTCTTCCCGAAAATGCAACAAAACCCGCCGTGCGCATGCACGGCGGGCCCGGGATAAGGCTTTGTTCTCTAGTTTGCCCGCTCGTTCAGATACTGCAGGAGCTGCTCGTCCGTCATGCCCGGCAGAACGGTCATGCGGCCGAGATCGATCAGCGTCTGCGGCAGGCCGACCACAACGGTGTTCACGCGGCTTTCGTCCGTCGTCAGGGTGACCTTGTAGCCGCATTCGCGCAGCACAACATCGGTCAGCGTGGTATGCATGCCCTCGGGGAACGCGATCACATCGGGCTTGGGAATGCCGAACGCCGCAAACGTCTCCGCCTCATGCGCCGCATCGTTCCGCACAGCGTCGATATATTCCGTCTCGGATTCGCCGGGCAGCGGCAGCATATTCTCCCGCGCGGGCTTGACGGTCTCATAGGGCGGCCACTGGTGCATGTCGTAGGTATGAGAGCCGATGGAAATAAGGCCGGAGTCCAGCATTTCCGTGATCTCAGTCTGACCGAAGTGAGGCGTCAGGCTGTAATTCGTATCCTTGTAATAGCGGTCATGCCCGATCGAGCAGCCAATGGCAAAGATCGACGCATGGAAGCCAAGCTCCCGCAGAACGGGATAGGCATAGACTGCGTTGCTGGTATAGCCGTCGTCAAACGTGATCATGACCGGCTTTTCCGGAAGCGGCGTTCCCTGCTCCACAAACGCGATCAGCTCATCAAATGAGATCGGCGTATAGCCCTGCTCCTTCAGCAGGCGCATCTGCCGCTCAAACGTCTCGGGGTGCAAGGTGGTCTCGCTTTCCGGCTGATCCGGGTCGAGATGGTGATACAGCAGGATCGGGACGGTCGCGCTGCCGTTTTGAAGATAAGCGCTTTCCCCGGCGGCTTTCTTCAGCTGCGCTGCATCCGTTGACTCTCCCTGCCGGCAATAGGCCCCGAAGGCATCGGGCAGACCGACGCTCTCATCCCCGGCGATCCGCGCCAGTACGAGGTTGGCAGCAGCATTTCGCGTATGTGTTACGTCATAGAAGAATCGTTCATCATAGGTCAGCGGAGTGATCGAGAAATTCCAATAGTCCGTCACGTCCGAGAGCGCCTGATAGAATGCATTCAGGGCGGCATTGTCGTACTGCTCGATCTGCTCCCGGCAGAACGGGGTGAGAATGACGGTCAGCTCCGTCCCCGCTTCGCCGCACATTTCGCGGATCGCGGCGACATTCCCGGCACAGCGCTCGATGTCAGGGAGCGTTGTATCGGCCGTCTCTGAAAGGTAGTCCTCACCGTGGAGCGTAAGATAGTCCTGCAGGCTGCCGATGGATTCCACGTCGCGCAGCCGCTTGTCATAGGTCCCGCTTTCCGGCAGAAAGACGTCAAAGGTCTGCGGCATTTCCGTGTCCTTCCGGAGGGAGGACAGCTTTTCCATCGCAAAGGAAGGGCTTGCAAACAGGAAGCGGAGCTTGTAGGCCGCTTCGTTTTCCCCGCTCACCCGGTAATCGGGCACGGCAGTCAGGCCCTCCGTTTTACTGTGCAGAGCATAGGCATCGCTCAGCCCAAGCACAAGGACGATCTGCTTGACCTCGCCCTGCTCCAGCAGATAGCGGACCAGCTCGCGGTCATAGTCAGTGTCCGCTCCGTAGTGGAACATGTTATAGAAGCTGCCGCCGTAATACCGCTCCAACGTTTCCGGCAGATAGGATGCGGCAGAGGACGATCCGACTACAAACGAATCGTATTCGCCGGGCCGCTCGGAAATATAGCGCACCTTGCTGCCGCGCGGATTGAGCGTCTGCGCATAGGAATCCCACTGCAGCGGAGAGGCCTCAAAAACGCCGAAGGGATCGATGAGCCAATTGCCCAGGACACAGACGACGCCGACCAGCAGCAGCGCGCAGACGACAGTCAGAAGCCATTTTTTACCACGCAAGCAGGATCACCTCAGACATTTTCATAGACATAAGCAATGGGCGTATAGCCGGCGTTTCCATAGACGAACAGCACGACCGTCAACAGCGCCACAAACAGGATCAGGAACTGCACGAGCCACTTTCGCTCGCAGAGCCAGCGGGCAACGTCGGTCCCCCGCTCGGCGGCGAAACTGACGGCAAAGACCACGCCGAGCATGGGGACGACCTTCCAGAGCACGGACAGCGAGAAGCCCAGCTCCGTAAACAGGGCAGCATGGACGCGGGTCACACCGAAGTGCAGCACCGTCTGCTTCAGCATCCCGAGCGCAGAACGCAGCGAAGACGCGTTTGAGAAGTACCTGCCGATGATGACCAGCAGATTCGTGCGGACAACACCCCAGACCAGCGCTCCTTTTTTCGGGTCCTCCGGAGAAAGCCGGAGATGCTTCCGGATCGGCGCGCGGAACATGGCGAGGGACATCCAGAAACCGTTCCACAGGCCATAGGCAATGTTGGCCATGCCGGGCCCCTGCCAGACGCCGACTGCGAGAAACACGAGGAACGTGCACAGACTCGGCACGATACACTTTGCGGCATCCAGCGGCATATGGCGGCGGCAGAACTGCGCGAGCCTGCCGAAAGGCTTGGAAAGTGCCAGCGGATAGAACAGGTAGTCCTTCATCCACTCGCCCAGCGAGATATGCCAGCGCCGCCAGAAATCGGACAGGCTGACAGAAAAATAGGGGCGGCAGAAATTCTCCTGCATGGAGATGCCAAACAGGCGGGAGATGCCCATCATCAGGTCGATGCCGCCGGAAAAGTCGCAGTAAAGCTGGATGCAGTAGAGTGCCGCACCCAGAAAGCAGATGATGCCGGGGTAGGCCGCGTAACCGCCGTAGATCTTCGCCACGATCGGTGCAAGCGTATCTGCGATCATCGCCTTTTTCAGCACGCCGTAGAGCATGCGCAGAAACCCGTGCTGGATATTATCCCAGGAAAAATCGTTTCCCGCCGTGAGCTGCGGCTGCAGATCGGCAAAGCGGTTGATTGGGCCCTGCACCAGCTGCGGGAAATAGCAGACAAACAGCGCATAGCGCAGGAAGCTCCGCTCTGTCCGATGTTTGCCGCGGCTGATATCGATCAGATAAGCGGAGGTTTGGAAAATGTAGAAGGATATGCCGAGCGGCAGAAGAAAATGCGGCAGCGGCAGCTCCGTACCGAGCACAGAATTAACGGCTGCGGCCAGAAAGCCGCCGTACTTCAAAAGCGCCAGTGATGCGAAGTTCAGCACGAGCGACAGCGCCAGAACGCGGCGCTTTTTCCGGTCATTTGCGCGCTTCTGGCGCTTGCGCTCCTCCTTGGTCTCGGCAGCGGGCCGAAACGCTGCAAGCCGGTCCAGCCACAGGCCGAAAAGATAGGTAAGCAGGATCGTCGCGGCGAGATAACCTGCCATCCGAACACCGTAGGTCAGATAAAACAGGATACTCGCCGCCAGAAGGACATATTGCCGCAGCCGCTTCGGGAACAGATAGTACAGCACGACCGCCGCGAGCGCAAAGAGCAAAAAGCTCAGACCCGTGATCGGCATGGCTTACTCCTCGTCCTTCAGCCTCTGCACCAGAGCATAGATCGCCTCGGCGGAGTTGAAATTCTCAGGAACCAGATCCTCCACGGAGATCTCAATATCGTAGTGACACATCAGTTCGTCGACCAGCATCACGATATCCAACGACTCCAAAAGACCGTCGTCAATGAGCCGCTTTTCGTTGTGAAAATCAACATTCAGATGGAGTCCGTCCAGCACTTGATAAAGCTCGTTCATGGTATCAATCCTCTTTCGACAGATTCATCAGCGCCCGCCGGTCGATCTTTCCCGTGCGATTCTGGGGAAAGCGCTCCAACCGGCGGCATACGCTCGGAAGCATATATTTGGGGAGCCTGTCACGCAGTCTGGCAAGCAGGGCCTTTTCCCCTGCCTCGCCCGTATAAAACAGCGTCAGCCGCTCGTCGACGAAAACGCAGGCGGATGCCTCCACGCCCTCGGCGGCGTTGGCACACAGCTCGATCTCGGACATCTCGATACGATGTCCCATGAATTTGATCTGCGTGTCCTTCCTTCCCGCAAAGAGCAGGGACCCGTTTTTCCACACGCCGAGATCGCCCGTGCGGTACATCGGCTCACGGAACCGGGAATTCAGCGGATTCTGCACAAAGACTTGGGCAGAGAGCTGCGGACGATTGTAGTAGCCCAGCGACAGGCAGCTTCCCGTCACGCAGATCTCACCGGTCCGCCCTTCCTCCCGGACAGGCTCGCCGCTGTCGAGCAGGAATACATCGCAGTTGGCAAACGGCCTGCCGATTGGGACCTCCTGCAGCACCTCGTCCGCGCTCTGCACGATATGGTAAGTACAGTTGCAGGTGATCTCCGTCGGGCCATAGAGGTTCACGAACCGCGCCTGCGGGACGGCCTGCATCCAGTATTGCAGCGTCTTCGGCGGCATGACCTCGCCCGAGAACATAATATTTTTCAGATACAGCGGGCGCAGCGTCTGGAAGGCATGAAGGCGGGCAAGGATCTTCAGGGCGGGCACCGCCCAGATGATCGTGTCTACGGTGCGTTCGTTGAGCCGCTCGAGAAGCAGCTTCGGGAAGGAAAACAGCTTCTTCTCCAGGATCTCAAGCCGCCCGCCGACACGAAGCGAGAGGAAGATATCCTTGACAGAGACATCAAAGTCAAACGGTGCCTGATTGCCCCAGACAGCGCCGTCGGCAAAGTCGAAGGCACGCATGAACTGCTCCACCATGTCGATCACCGAGCGATGGCAGATGGAAACGCCCTTCGGCTCGCCGGTAGAACCGGAAGTGAAAATAACGTATAAAAGATCGGTATCCTTACGCTGCTTCCACGGCGCTGCGGCGGGAGCTTCCGTGTGCAGCTCCTGCTGGGAAATGACCGGGATATCCTGCGTCAGCTCCGCATCGATGCTGGCTCCGGCAGTCATGATAGCCGCAGGCTTCAGCGTCTCCAGCATGCTCCGGAGCCTGACGGCCGGGAGCGCCGGATCGATGGGAACATAGAAATTTCCGCTGTATACGATGGAGAAAAATGCCAGAAGGTCTGTCACGTCATGACGAAGCAGCACGCAGACAGGTGCGTTGACGGTCGAAAGCCGCACGGAGAGTGCTGCTCCCATTTCGCATACTGCCGTCCACGCCTCGCGGTAGGTCAAGGCAGACGCGGCATCCGCCCAGCAGACCCGGTCGGGGACACGCGCTGCGGAAGCCTCCAGATAGGAAAGGACATTGATCTTCAAAAAAGTCACCCTGCTTTTGGACAAAGATAAAAAGAGTATAGCATAGTTCGACCGTTTTTTCAACCGGCGCGGCAATTTGGTCCGTGCATTTCCGGTCCGGAGCGCCTGAAGACGGGGAAACGCGGTCAGAGATACCGCCCCGTGATGCTGGCCTGATTTTCCCGGATCTTCTGCGGTGTGCCGCTGGCGACGATCCGGCCGCCCGCGTCTCCGCCGCCGGGGCCCATATCGATGACATAGTCGGCGTTTCGGATCACGTCAAGGTCATGCTCGATGACGATGACGGTCGCGCCGTTGTCCAGCAGCGCCTGAAAAACGCCGAGCAGCACGCGAACATCCAGCGGATGCAGGCCGATGGACGGTTCGTCAAACACAAAGACGGAGTCCGTCTGCGTCCTGCCGATCTCGCTGGCGAGCTTGAGCCGCTGTGCCTCGCCGCCGGACAGGCTCGGCGTTTCCTCGCCCAGCGTCAGGTAGCCGAGGCCCAGCTGCCGGAGAACGGCCAGTCGCTGGCTGACGGTCTTCCGGTCCCGGCAGAATTCCAGCGCGGAATTCACGTCCATATCCATCAGCTCCGGAAGCGAAGCACTCTCCCCCGCGCCGTTCGTCAGGCGGACCGCGTCGGCCGCTCTGGCATAGCGTGAGCCATGGCAGTCCGGACAGGGAATGTCCACATCCGGCAGGAACTGCACGTCCAGACTGACGATGCCGGTGCCGTCGCAGCCGGGGCAACGCAGGGAGCCGGTATTGTAGGAGAAATCGCCTGCCTTATAGCCGCGCGCCTTCGCGTCCGGAGATTTGGCATAGAGCTTGCGCAGCTCGTCATGCGCGCCCGCATAGGTCGCGACCGTCGAGCGGACGTTGATGCCAATCGGCGTCGCGTCGATGAGCTTGACATGCGCGATGCCGTCGGCCGAAACGGTGCGGATATGCGCTGGCAGTGCGCTGCCAGCGATGGTTGCCTCCAGCGCGGGGATCAGGCTCTCGAGCACCATGGTCGTCTTGCCGGAGCCGGACACGCCGGTCACGACGGTGAGGCGGCCCTTGGGGATATCCACCTCCAGCGGCTTGACGGTATGGATGGAATCGGTGGAAAGATGGATCGTCCCGTTTGCAAAAAGCGTCTCTTTTTCAGTACAGCAGCGCAGCTTTGTCTCTGCCGTTCCGGCAAGAAAAGGTCCGATCTGAGAGGCGGAGTTGGCCTCGATTGCAGGGATCGCCCCCTGTGCGATGACATAGCCGCCCTTTGCGCCCGCCTCCGGGCCCATCTCGACGATCCAGTCGGCCTCTTTCAGGATCTGCGTGTCGTGGTCGACCAGAATGACGGAGTTGCCGTCGGCGACCAGATCGTGCATCACACCGGTCAGGCCCACGATATTCGACGGGTGCAGGCCGATGGACGGCTCGTCAAGCACATAGAGGACGCCGGTCGTGCGGTTGCGCACTGCGCGGGCCAGCTGCATCCGCTGGCGCTCACCGGTCGAGAGCGTCGACGCCGAGCGGTCCAGCGTCAGATAGCCCAGTCCGAGGTCCATCAGGCGCTTGGCCGTGCTTTGGAATGCTTCGCAAATACTCTCAGCCATTGGGCGCATCTCCTCCGGCAGGCCGGAAGGCACACTCTTTACCCACTCGACGAGCTGTGTCAACGACATGGTACAGGCCTCATCCAGAGAAATACCCCGCAGCCTCGGCGCGCGGGCCGCGCTCGACAGGCGCGTGCCGTGACAATCCGGGCAGACATCCTCTTTCAAAAACTTTTCCACTCGCTTCATGCCCTTTTCGTCCTTGACCTTGGAAAGAGCATTTTCCACGGTGTAAACGGCGTTGAAGTAGGTAAAATCCAGATCACCGGCCTGCCCGGTATTCTTATTGTGATAGAAAATATGCTTTTTCTCCGCCGGGCCGTGGAACACGATGTTCTTCTCCCGCTCCGTCAGCTCGCGGAACGGCACATCCGTGCGCACGCCCATCTCGCGGCAGATATCCGTCATCAGGGACCACATCAGGCTGTTCCACGGGGCAACCGCACCCTCGTCGATGGTCAGGGACTCATCCGGCACAAGCGTCGCCATATCGACGGTGTGCACCATGCCCGTGCCGCCGCACTTCTGGCACGCGCCCTGCGAGTTGAATGCCAGCTCCTCGGCAGACGGAGCATAAAAATGCACGCCGCACGCCGGGCAGACGAGCTCCTTCCCGGCCGCGACGAGCAGCGAAGGGGCCAGATAATGGCCATTCGGGCAGCGGTGGCTGGCAAGGCGGGAATACATCAGGCGCAGACTGTTCAGAAGCTCCGTTCCCGTGCCGAACGTGCTGCGGATGCCCGGCACGCCGGGGCGCTGGTGCAGGGCCAGTGCGGCAGGTACATACAGCACCTCGTCCACGCTGGCCCGCGATGCCTGCGTCATGCGGCGGCGGGTATAGGTGGACAGGGCCTCGAGATAGCGGCGCGAGCCTTCGGCATACAGCACGCCCAGCGCCAGCGAAGACTTGCCGGACCCGGACACGCCTGCGATCCCGACGATTTTTCCAAGTGGAATATCGACGTCAATATTTTTCAGGTTGTGGACCTTTGCTCCACGGATCAGCATCTTATCGATCATGTTTTTTCACTCCGGTTTCTTCTCATATACAGCAGCGGGAATCGCTCGCCCGCTTCATCCATTCCGTCCGCTTTCAGGCGGAAAGGTCCGTGTGCTCATAAAAGCCGACCGTCTGCGCGTTGACCGTCAGCTTCCGGACGCCGTAATGCCGCACGGCACATTCCAGCATCTGCCTGCCAAGACCCACGCCGCGTTCGTCTGCCGCAAGGAACAGCATCTCTAGACGCCGGCAGTCAGCCGGGCGATATTCCCGCAACTGCATTTTTCCGGCTCCCTGTATCTTCGTTTTTTTCATGAAGTGATATTATATCGCGAAAGGACCGAGATTGGAAGGGGGCAGGTAAAAAAGCGGCGATCTTCCCGCCGGGCCGAATTTATCGGTCAATACAATAATACCGAAAGATTTCATCTTCGCCTACAAAAGGCGAGCGTTGTAATCTGTTTCGTTCATAGCGAACACCTCCTTCAAAATAGAAATAGCCGCCTGATTTCTTTTGAAAACCAAGCGGCTATGTACGCTATATTCAGTTCGGCAAACTGGAATTTGTTTATAGAGGTCTTTGCAAATACACCATATCTACAAGGTGTACACCACACTCATATATCGGGTGATCATAATGATCCGTAAAGAAATTTGGCACGGTATGCGAGCGTACAAAGCCACATTTTTCATAAAAGGGTATCGTCAACGGGCTGTCGCCGGTTCCCACTTGCAGTATCGAAAATTGTCTGCGGTATTTTTCAACAAGAAATTCAATCAGCGCTTTGGCATAGCCTTTTCGCTGAAATGGGGGAACTGTAGCGATATTCTTAATTTCAAGTATTCCATTCCCTTCGTCCGTTACGACACACTCGCATTTCACTCCGTCATCATCAAGAACATACATTTTACCATTATAGAGATAACGGTCAACCATATCTTCCTGCTCATCCGCCAGCAGGAGCAAATCAAGATATTGTTTTTTGTTTTCTGTAACTTCTACAATTCTCATCAATCACACCTCCAAATTCCGATTTGTCATTCTGATTTAAGCATATTATACGACGATATTGTGACTTTTTCTACCGTCAAGTTCGCGGTATGTATCTACGGTATGGGGTTGCTCCCATACCGCAGACGGATCATCCTTATATTCAGTTCGACAAACTGGAATTTTCAAATTAGTCTTTGCAAATAACCTTTGAACCTTCACCATCAATTACAATTCCCTGACGGTTGT
>ERZ856578.135-NODE-135-length-137628-cov-12.951952_pt1 | contig 137628 bp, 114 predicted proteins | sample MGYA00514384_ERZ856578 | MGnify/ENA primary metagenome ERZ856578 (study PRJEB29103, sample SAMN06111958) | human gut metagenome | biome: human gut; feature: ankylosing spondylitis patient; material: healthy_person | host: Homo sapiens | place: China:Hangzhou... | reverse complement strand
CCTCTCAAAAGGAAGATCACCAAGGCTAGTCAACCAAGGCTTTCACAAGCCTCTGCCTTTAGGCAGGGGTAGTTGACATCAATATCAGTTAACGGATCTGCTTTACTTTATCAGCAAACACAAGCTAACGGTTATTGCTTATTGAGCAGAATGATCCTTCTCTTTTCACTGTTGTCTTTGATCAATATGCAAAATCGGTGTTTCCGGGATCAATGAGACTCTGAAATGAGAGCCTTGCTTGGATTCAATTAAATCAAGTCTCCATCCAGAACGCTCGCAGATTCGTTTGGCAATGGATAAGCCCATGCCGCTACCTGGGGCTTTATTAGTTCCTCTTACTTTAGGCATAAAGATTCTTTCTTTCATCTCCTGTGGGATGCCGATGCCGGTGTCAATCACTTCAAAGCCATTTTCAAGTTCTCGAATGGTCACTTCACCTTTATCGGTATAGAACACGGCATTTTTAACCAAATTATTGACAACAGTGCCCAAAAGTACCGGTGAAAAATATCCAGGGCAGGTAGCGACACTTTGGAGGCTAAGTTTGATATTTTTTGCCAGAGCCGTTTTGCCCCAATGTTCGTAAGACTCCTGAAGAACATCATGAAGTCGGTCTGTGTGAGCGGTTTTCTCAAATTCTGTCCCACGGGCCAACTGAAGGAAAACTGAGAGCAATTCTTCCATGGACTGAGCGGCTTTAAGAATTTTATTGACTTGCTCAGTTTGTTTTTCTGTGAGCGGATAAAGCTGCATGAGTTCCGCCGTTGTCTGAATAATTGTAAGCGGGGTACGCAGTTCGTGACTAATATCCGAGGTAAAGAGTTTTTCGCGCGAAAGCGCTTCATGAAAGCGTTTGAGGGCTTGGTCACACGTTTTGGCTAATTCTCCGATTTCATCATCGGTGATTTCTCCAGCCAGTGACTTATACTGTTGAGAATCAGCCATTTGACGCACTTCGTTTGAAAGGCTTTCGATCGGTGCCATAATTTTTTTTCGAATCCACCAATAGCCGAATCCTACGCAGAAAAGAAAAATTAATGTTGCGCAAGTACAGATCATGATTTTGAAAAACTGTTCACTGCGCTCAAAATCATATTGATCACGGATTAAAACATAGGGGTGTCCGTTAATCGTAATTTTGTATAAAAAAGAAGAATCGGTGCTACCAACTATTTCCTGATATCCGTCCGGGGCTAGAGCGTATTTGTCAGGGATAGGCTCCAGTTGAGGGGCATTGCCGTAAAACTGCATAGTGTTTGGTAAAACGATATCTTCTCCGGCTTCAATTTCTGCTACGAGAATGCCGAGCTCATCCTTGAGGATATCGCTCACCAAATTATCTTCCATAAACTCTGTCGATTCGTGCATAGCCATGGAAAATAGGCCAATAATCAAAACTGTTTGCACCATCCATCCAAATAGGATGCGCTGCGCTAAGCCGAAACGTTTTAAAGTCTTCATATTATTCAGAAAGTGACCAGCCCAGTCCGGGGTGCGTCTTAATTAAAGCAGTATCAAATGGTTTATCAACGGCGCGTCTCAACAGATATAAATTAGCCCTGAGACTATCGGAATCAGGAGGCGAGCCATTCCAGACAACCGTTTCCAAACGAGAGCGACTGACTACTGCGGGGCTTTTAGCCATCAGCTCTTTGAGAATTGACAGGCAGGTGGGATTAAGTTTAATAGGGGTGTCTGCACGAGTTACCTTCAGTGTTTTCAAATTGAAGGTGAGGTCTGCGACCTGTAATACATCTTTTTCGCTGCCGTAACTACGCCTCAAAAGCGCGTCTATGCGGGCGGCAAGTTCTTTGAGCGCAAAGGGCTTAATGAGGTAGTCATCAGCTCCAACTTCTAGCCCTCTAACACGGTCGTCAATACTGTCGCGTGCGGTCAGCATTAATATAGGAATACTATTGCCTTCACGGCGCAATAACTGGCAGATGGATAGCCCATCAATAAGCGGCAATCCGATATCGAGGACACAGAGGCTGTAAGAGCCATTTTTTAAGCGCTCAAGTGCATCGGCTCCGTTCAAAGCTGTTTCTACTGTAAAGCCTTTGATGACTAAATAATCCCGAACATTGTAGAGAATGTCGACATTGTCATCGACTATTAAGATCGGTAAAGACACTTCAACCCCTTTGTCAGTTGACTCTACTTATATGAAGCAGTCTGCTCTAGGAAGAGTGCGCTTTCAACTCCATTTCAAAGTAAAAGCCTGCTCGGTTGATGGCTATCAATCGATTTTACGGTTTTTTGACGTCATTTTAACGCTGATTTTGCCTTACATAAACGATAGTTGTACTCGTATCGGTTTAGCTAAAACAAAGAGGAAAATGTACTCAGAAACTCGTTCATACAATCCGTGGATTTGGCTCGTGCTGCCCATCTGGTGCTTGGCGTTTTTAGTTCTTTTTCCACCGCATCAGTTGGACATTGCCGTCAGCCGACTATTCTGGATTGACGGTGACTGGCCTTGGCATCACAACGTTTTTTTCTCTGAAGTGCTGCATAAAGGTGCCAAGGCAGTCCCTATTGTCTTTGCACTGTGGGTCATTTATCGGCTTTTTCGTTTAAAGCTTCAGAAATCAATAGAAGATAGGCAAGAGAAAATCAAGCGCTACGCCTATGTGTTTGTCGCAATGCTCACAAGTGTGCTTTTGTGCTGGTGGCTTAAACAGACAACAGGTGTAAGTTGTCCTTGGACGACAACCGTTTTTGGGGGCTCAGATCTGATCACCGATCCGGGCTGGTCTTTAGTCGCTCGGGCAGGCAACTGCTGGCCGGGAGGACACGCTGGCACCGGTTTTTGCCTTTTTGCTCTTTTCTTTGCCCTTCGTGATCACCATCCGGCTTATGCACGCTGGTGCTTATTGGCAGTATTCGTCTTCGGCTCTATCTGCGGTTTCGCCCGTACGATGCAGGGTGCACATTTTGTTTCGCACAATATCGCCACGATGCTCATTGACTGGATCGTATGTGCACTTTTATATGTTCTTTTCTTTGACCGAGAAAAAATTATTAGTCGTTTTCTCAAGGATGGCCCGGTGACGAGTCACGCGCAGAGTGTTTTTGCTGCCGCTTTATTTTGGACAATCTTTTTAGATGTTCCTTTTTGGCGAGCACTCATTGGAACAGCCGGCAGTGATCCAGAACTGATAGCACAAACACTTTTTCTATCAGTGGTACTAGCTTTAAGTTTCTTCTTTGTCGCCTTGTCTGTCATTGAGTTATTCGCTATTTTGCCCAAACGCCTTTTTCAGCTTTTTATGTTGATCTTATCCATTTCTGGGGTAACTGCTTTAATCAGTGCGCTTTTGTACGGCACGACAATGACCCCTGATATGGTGAGAAATTTCCTTCAAACAGACACCAAAGAAGCTTCGATGTATCTATCAGTGTCGTCGGTTTTGCTTTTTGCTTTTTTGTTTATTCCGGCGATTTTGACTCTGAAAAACAGTAAGAGCACTACCGTAACGCTCGCAGATCGCTTTAAACGGTTAGGGTTGTCTGCGCTTTTTCTTTTAATTGGGATTTTGCTACTTTTGAGTCAGCTGCAGCCTTTCTCAGCCATCATGCGGATGGACAAATCCATGCGCTACATGATTGCACCCTTCAATGTGGTTTACTCAACGGCCTCAACTCTATTGCGTGATAAAAATACGGATGCCGAGCGTGTCAGGCATATTGTGGATCCCAATCCTTATGCTACAGAAAAGCCTCAACGTGCAACCGTTTTTGTTCTGATGATAGGAGAGACGACTCGGTCAGCTAATTGGCAATTGGCGGGCTACGGACGGGAGACTACACCTAGGCTAGCGGCAATGGATATTATTAATATTCCTAAAGTGCAGGCTTGCGGGACAAGTACAGATGTTTCTTTGCCTTGTATGTTAAGCCGTATCGGACGCAGGGACTATGATCGGGACCGTATTTTAAGTGAAGAGGCATTACCCTCATTGCTTCAGCGTTCAGGATTTAATGTGACTTGGATTGATAATCAGTCAGGTAGTAAAGGCACCAGTGATGGCGTTAAAACGATAAGGCTCAGTGACGACAAAGCGCTTTGCAACAGCTCTGAGTGTATGGATATGGCTTTTGCAGTAGATCTGAAAAAGCGTTTGCAAACAATCAAACCGGGAGACAGGCAGGTTTTAATTCTTCATATGATGGGCTCGCACGGTCCTGCCTACGATCTGCGCTCAGAAGATCAAGATAAGGTATTTGGCAAAGTTTGCAATGATCCGAGTTTCAGGCGCTGCAGTCCTGAAGAAATTGTCAATGCTTATGACGCCAGTATTCGTTATACGGATCGAGTACTTGCTGAGGTTCTTCGTACGCTACAATCGAAAAAGGATATAGATACCGCCTTTATTTATCTTTCGGACCACGGAGAAAGCTTAGGAGAAGGGGGACTTTTTTTACATGGTGCTCCCTATAAGATGGCTCCTGATGAGCAAAAAATCATACCAATGGTGATGTGGCTTTCTGATGGATTTAAAGCTGACTACGCTGTATCGCAGTCAGCGATTGAAATGGCGATTCAAAAACCTGTCACCCATGATCATCTGTATCACACCGTTTTGGGTCTTCTTAATATCCATTCAATGACTTATGAAAGCCGTTGGGATTTAAGTAGTGAGAAGAAAAATTAAGGCATCCATATTTCTCCTTTTTTAGGGCTTTTTGGCGGCTAAGCAGGGATTGTTACTTGGAGTCTTATGTTAACTTTTAGGTGCGCAGAGGTCATTTATAGCGGCTGGTATTTTTGCTTTTGTCTCACTATTTTTTATTCGATCGTTCAGGTTGCTATGATTGACTCGTTTATTTTCTGAGCAGCCCTTATGATCAATACCTCTTTATTTGGTTTATTTTTGGTAACAGCAGCGTTAGCTGTCGCCACACCTGGTCCCGGTGTTTTGTTGACGTTGACAAGTGCCATTCGTTACGGACTACGCACGGCTGTCTATGTCATCTTAGGTACGTCAACGGGCACGGTTATCATGTCGGCAATTTCTTCAACGGGATTAGGTATTTTGATCGCAACGTCACCGGCAACCTACGAAGCGATCAAGGCTTTAGGTGCTTTATACATGGTTTGGTTGGGCTACAAGCTCTTTCGAGCCAAACCCTTCAGTTTTGATTTAGCTTCTAAAGAAAAAGCATCCAATGTGACTATCAAACAAAAAAGTGTTCTGTGTCTGCAGGGTATCTCGCTTCAGATGACCAATCCCATGCTCATCATGTTTTTCATCTCTCTTTTCCCTCAGTTTATTGACCACCGCCTTGCTTTTTTGCCGCAAGTTGTCCTTATGACTGTGACTTATTTTTGCATCGTTTTTACTATACATTGTGGCTACGGTTGGATTGCTTCTAATTTCAGAGGTCTGCTTTCTACACCCAAAGCTGCAAAAATCGTCAATTGTGTAGGCGGAGCGTTTTTTATTTTCCTAGCGTTAAGAGTTTTCTATGGCATGTGGATAGAAACAACGCTCTAATATTTCTAAATAGGACTGTTTTTTTCGCTAAACTACTCCTGTTTTGGCACCTGAAGGTAAAGAAATGTTTGAAATTCGACAAGCCCAAGAAAAAGACTGCGCACTTATTTTGGAATTCATTCGCCGTTTGGCTGATTATGAAAAGTTATTAAACGAAGTGACAGCAACCGAAGAGGACGTGAGACGGGAGCTTTTCACTGAACCCGCTTCAGCCCATGCATTGATTGCCTTCGAAAATGATAAGCCCGTGGGCTTTGCTCTTTACTTTTATAATTTTTCGACTTTTTTAACCCGCAGGGGTTTATATCTTGAAGATATTTTTGTTGATCCGGCTTACCGTGGTAAGGGTTACGGAAAAGCGCTCATGAAGCATTTAGCTCAGATTGCAGTCGATGAGCAATGCGGTCGATTTGAGTGGGTGGTGCTTGAGTGGAATAAACCTGCCATCGGTTTTTACGAAAAAATTGGTGCTAAATTAATGAATGATTGGCGGCTTTGTCGTTTAACGGGTGAAGCGCTTGAGCGCTTTGCTAAAGGTTCATAAGTTATGGCTTCGCAAGTACTAGCGCGTAAATGGCGCCCTCATGATTTCGAAAGTGTGGTGGGTCAAGAGCCCGTTGTGCAGGCTCTCACGCATGCGTTAAGAGAAAATCGGCTCCACCATGCCTATTTATTTACTGGTACCCGGGGCGTCGGTAAGACGACTTTGTCGCGTATTTTGGCTAAAAGTCTCAATTGCGTTGGTCCTGATGGCAAGGGTGGCGTGACCGATCACCCATGTGGTGTTTGTGAAGCCTGTCGTGCAATCGATGAAGGCCGCTTTGTAGATTACATTGAAATGGACGCAGCGAGCAACCGCTCGGTCGAGGAAATGACTGCGCTTTTGGAGCAGGCGATGTATGCGCCAACCAACGCGCGCTACAAAGTCTACATGATCGACGAAGTGCATCAGCTCACCTCGCACGCTTTCAACGCCATGCTCAAGACGCTCGAAGAGCCGCCCGAGTACGTCAAGTTTATTTTGGCTACGACTGATCCGCAGAAGGTTCCTGTTACGGTGCTGTCGCGCTGTCTGCAGTTTAATTTAAAAAATGTCTCGCCTCAGACGGTCGCAGACCATATGGCGCACATTTTGAAAGAGGAAAAAATTCAGGCTGAGCCCGCTGCCTTAAAGCTATTAGGCCTCGGAGCAAGAGGTTCAATGCGTGATGGTTTGAGTCTTTTGGATCAGGCGATTGCTTTTGCAGGCGATAAACCCATAACGCTAGAGAGTGTGCGCGAGATGCTTGGCATGATGGATAGCGACGTACTCATTAAGCTTTTGGGGTATTTGGCAGAAGGCAACGCCCACGAAATGATGCAAATCGCGCAGCAAATGTCGATGCGAAGCCTTTCCTTTAGTCAAGCGATCCGCGATTTGGCCTCACTTTTGCACCGCATTGCACTTGCTCAGTTTGATACCGCAAGCATAGCCTCCGATGATATGGATCGGGAAGCGATTTTGGCGCTTGCCCGAACCTTTACACCTCAGGAAGTGCAGCTTTATTATCAAATTGCTTTAAATGCCAGAGGCGATATGAATCTGGCGCCCGATGAGTACGCGGGCTTTACGATGGCACTATTGAGAATGCTTGCGTTTAAGCCCGCTGGTAGCGTCACGGTAAAGCTTCCCGAGCGCTTTAAGCCAAAAGAAGCGGACGTGAAATCTGACTCTTTCACAAACCAAAAGAGTCAACCTGAAGTGATGCCTAAGGTTTCTGAAGCGCAAACTCCTGCTGCGCCAGAAAGACCGATTGAGAAGAAAGTTTCTGAGACCTCGCAACCTGCTCCCTGGGAGGATGTTTTGCCGGGGGAGTCTCATCCGGGCAGTGAGTCCAAACCTGCTGCCCAGGATAAGATTGATGAGAAACTCGCCGAGCCTGAGGACTTAGCAAAATCTTTTGAAAAAGATGAAGAGGACGCACCTTTTGTGAATGCGTATGATGAATATGCCTCACAAATGGAGCCCTCAATTGAGGATTACGGTTTTGAAAGTGCCGTGTCTGACTCGGAGCCTCAAGTCGAGCCGCAAGAGTCTGAGACAAGCTTTGCTGATCGGTATGATTACGCTGAGGATTACGATCAGATCCCGGACTTTACCGAAGTGGGTAAGCTTTGGTACGAAAAGCTTCGTTACACTTATCCGGCGACTTACGCTAAGGACATATTGGAACGAAGTGAGTGCGTCTCGATTGAGGACGATCTGATCACGCTTCGCATTGATCCTCTTTATGAGAATCGGCTTAAAAATAAAAAGGCAATGCTTTTGGTGCAGCGGATTGTCGATCCGCTTTTCGGTCGCCGCATGAGGTTTAATTTTGAATTGCAAACACCTCGTTCCCGAACTATTTCTCAGGAACGTGCGCGGCTTAAAAAAGAACAACGTCAGGCCGAAGAGGAACAAAAGCGGAAAAATAAATACATTACGATTACCGATGAGGCAGAGCGCAAGGCTGCGATTGAAACGCTCAAAAAAACGCCTTTAGCTAAAACCGTCATGAGACGGTTTAATGCTCGAATTGACCCGTTATCGGTGAAAAAGAAAATTTCTTAAACCATTTCAAACGAAAGGATAAATTATGCGCGGAAATATGGGAGCACTCTTAAAGCAAGCCGCACGAGTGCAGGAAAACATCAAACGTTTGCAGCACGAGCTCGATCATTTGGAAGTGACGGGCAGTGCCAGCGGTAATCTTGTTCAGGTGACAATGACCTGTAAGCATGCTTTGAAATCCGTCAAGGTTGATCCGAGCCTTCTGCAAGAGGATGTCGACATGGTTGAAGATTTGATTTTTATGGCCACTAAAGACTGCCTCGATCAGATTGAAAAGATCACGAAAGAGAAAATGGCGGCAGCCACCGCCGGTATGCCCTTACCTCCGGGTATGTCGTTTTAAGGTCGGCTAAGAAGATGTCGCTTAGCCCTAGTCTGGACGATCTTGTTGATGCATTGCGCCGCTTGCCGGGTCTTGGACCTCGCTCAGCCGCTCGCATTGCCGAATCGCTTTTGTCCGATAATCGGGCAGGAGCTCTTAAGCTTGTCCGGACCCTCGATCGGGCAGTAAAGACCGTCAAGCACTGTAAGCTCTGCAATACGCTCACCGACGATGAGGTGTGCGCCATTTGTGCTGATGACAAGCGCGATAGAAGCAAAATCTGTGTGGTAGAAAACCCGGCTGATCAACGCGTCATTGAAGAGACGATGACCTATCGAGGACTGTACTTTGTGCTAATGGGGCTAATTTCACCTGTGAAGGGAATTGGAGCCGAGGAGCTTCATCTCAGTAAACTTTTTGAGCGGGTGAAAAGCGATAAGGCTGTGCGTGAAGTGCTGATAGCAACACCTTATACACCAGAGGGCGATGCAACAGCACACTTTATTGCAAAGGCAATGGCATCTGTCGCACCGGATGTTCGGGTCACGAGACTTGCGCGGGGAATTCCTGCTGGAGTGGAACTCGAATTTACCGATGCTAATACAATTGCAGGGGCTATTTTTGCTCGTCGATAAGTAGGAGCGTTATGTCGAAAGAACATGTTAAAGCGGCGCTTATACAAGCGCGAGATGCACTTGAAGCATTAATTGCGGCCGATGAAACGCAAGAGGCGATTGTCGAGGCCTCTGAGCTTATGATCGAAGCGATCCGCAGCGGTCACAAAATTTTATCGTGCGGCAACGGGGGCTCGCTTTGTGACTCAATGCATTTTGCAGAGGAAATGACTGGACGCTTCAGAAGTGATCGGCCGGGTTATGCTGCAATTGCAATAGCTGATGCTTCACACATGAGTTGCGTCGGAAACGATTACGGGTATAGGGATGTTTTTTCGCGCTATGTTCGGGCAGTAGGACAACCGGGGGATGTTCTCTTAGCCATTACCACTTCGGGAACAAGTGCAAACGTCATCGATGCAGTGGATGTTGCACACGAAAAAGGTATGAAGGTTGTGGGCTTAACTGGTAAATTTGAAAGTCCTCTTGCACAAAAAGCTGATGTGGCGATTGTGACACCGGCAGGCCGATGGGCTGACCGAGTACAGGAACTTCACATCAAAACGATCCATATCCTGATCGAATTGGTTGAGCGAACCTTGGCGCCTGAGAACTATAAAGATTAGAAATCAAAAATTGCGGTCACTGGAAGAAATCTGCCAACTGGTGACCGCCGTTTTTCTACTTCTAAAGAAAAGTCGTAATAACCACAATCCAACAGGGAATCGTCACAATAGCCGCTAATGTGTGAGCGGTGGTGATACCAGCTACAAGTGGCGCATTTCCTCTCATACTGGCCGTCATAACGTAGCAAGACTGTGCGGTAGGTAACATCGCAAAAATCATTAATGCGCCTGCTGCAGCAGGGGCTAAGTCAAATACTAAGCAAAATAGTAAGGCTACGGCAGGTGTAGCAACAAGGCGTTCGACGGTATTGGCAGTAATGAGTTTCCACTCAGATTTCACGTCACCGAGTCTTAGGCCAGCGCCAATGCACAAAAGCCCCATTGCCAGAGAGGCATTACCCAAGGATTTGAAAAATGTCATGGCAACAGTGGGTACTTCAATGGAGCCCAGGTTAACGATGAGTCCCAGGGTTGTAGCAATAATCAAAGGGTTGGTCACAATGGCTTTGAGAGTTTTTGCTAAAACATTGCTTTTACCCTCGGTTTTTTCTTGCTGGGCAACAGCGCTGGCTAAGGCTGCTACTGCAATGGAATTGCTGATCGGAACCCAAAAAGCAATTAAAAGCGACATTAATGCCAGACCTTCCTGACCGAAAAGTCGGGAAACTAAAGCAAAACCTACGTAAGTATTGAAACGAAAACCGCAATGAAAAGCTGAGGCGTGAGTGACAGGATCGGCCTTAATGAGATAGCGAATCGCATATGACATGACAACGGCACACATCATGGCGCAGATCGCAACTACGAGATAAACCCCGGCTTCATCGAGCGTTAGGTTAGAAGTGGCAACTGATGTGAATAGGAGCGGCGGAAAAAGGACGTAGAAGACTATTTTTTCAGCGCCTTTCCAGAATGTTTGGTTGAATACACCCTCTTGGAAGAACTTCATCAAAAGGAAACCAACCAATATCACCAGAAAATCGGGCAAGATGAGTAAAACGCTGAGCATTGTTATTACATTATTAAGTTCACTGATGGAATCAGTATAGAGTTTTCACTAAAATAAGAAAAGCGAATATTTCTTCTGTTAATTATTCTGGATTGTCATTTATCTATGGATATCAAAAAGTTTCGAGCCTTTTTGACTACCGTTGAATGCGGCAGTTTTACGGAAGCTGCCAACCGTCTCTTTTGCACGCAATCTGCTGTGAGCCGTATGGTCGCAGATCTTGAAAGTCAGTGGGGGCTCGCACTTTTAAACCGAAAAAAGACCGGGCTAACTTTAACCACAGCTGGAGCTGCACTTTTGCCTTATATTCGTCAGATCTGTAGTGACGAGATGCGTTTAAATGGTGTCCTACAAGATATGACAGGATTAAAAAGCGGCGTGGTTCGTTTGGGAACCGTCACGGCGGTAGCCAATGAGTGGTTACCGATTGTGCTAAAAAAATTGATGCAGGAAGTTCCGGGCATTGAATATGAAATCTTAATTGGCAATGGCGATGTGATTGCCGATTGGCTCAAAGAGGATCGTATTGATGTGGGCATTTATGTGCCTAAAAATGAAGCGCATTTAAATGTACGGTTGCTCTATCTAGATGAATTCAGGGTTATTTTCCCAAAAGGTCATGACTTGGCTAGATACGAAAAAGTACCTTTAACAGCATTGAAAAACTATCCTTATATTCTGCATGGAGCCAGTTGGTGTAAAGAGTTGGAAGAGGCAATGAAGAAAAATCAGCAAGTGATCCCCGTTCGATATACGACTGTGGGTGCTACTTCAATTGTGAATCTTGTCAGAACTGGTATCGGAGTGAGTATTTTGCCCGAATTGCTATTAAAAAATGACAAATTTAAAGTTGAAAGTCGACCTTTAGATCCCCCTTTGAGTAGAAAACTTTTTTTGGTAACGCACGGTACTCCTACTATGCCTGCCGTTAAAGCCTTTGTTGAAAGATTGCCGACATTGATAAAAGGTGGGCAGGATATCTAGCATCATCTGTAACGGTTTTTTAACACTATTTTGCGGTAGAATTAGCAACGATAAAAATGATGGCCTGGGCTGATCTCTGTAAGGCTCGGGCTTCTTTGTTACCTATTGAGTGTGAAAAGAGAAAAATACTATGGCGATTCCCATTACTGTACGTGGTGCCGAATTGTTAAAGGCTGAATTAAAGCGCTTGAAGAGCGTGGAGCGTCCCGCTGTCGTTCAAGCCATTAAGGAAGCCCGTGAAAAGGGTGACTTGTCTGAAAACGCTGAGTACGATGCCGCCAAGGAACTTCAGGGTCATATTGAAGGTCGTATTGCCGAGCTTGAAGGCAAACTCTCATCTTTGCAGGTAATCGATCCCAAGGAACTCGATGCTGGCGGTCGTATTGTGTTTGGTGCAACGGTGGAATTGGAAAATCAAGATACGGGCGAAGTGGTGACCTATCAGATTGTGGGTGACGACGAAGGGGATATCAAACGTAATCTTGTTTCGATTTCTAGCCCCATTGCGCGTGCCTTGATCGGCAAGTTTGAAGGAGATGAGACGATTGTGCACGCCCCGGGCGGCGATCGTGCCTATGACATTTTGACCGTTAAGTACATTTAAAAATTAATGTTCTTGCAAGGGTCCCATGAGGATGCAAAAAAGGCTCGGTTTTGAATTTCTGCCGAGCCTTAGTTAGTTTAGAGATTGGCAAAAGCCTTTTTTGTCGTACGACCTTTAGCCTGAGCACGGGTTTTACGATGAGCGGTGGGGCCGCCTCGCATACCTCGGCGGGCTTCGGCCATTTTTCGACGTCTGGCGCGCTCGGCTTCTTGCTTTTGTTTTTCAGGATTCGGGCGCCACAGTACAAGGAGTTTACCGATCATTTGAATGCGTGCGGCATTTAATCGATCGGCGATCTCTGCGTAAATTGCTTCGCGCTCTTCGCGTTCATCGCTTGGAACTCGAATTTTGATCAATTCATGAGCCAAAAGTGCACGATCAATTTCTTTTAACACCGCCTCCGTTAAGCCATTGGCGCCTAAAAGAACCACAGGGTCAAGTCCATGGGCCTGTCCACGTAAGGCAAGGCGGGTGTCGCGGTCAAGTAGAAGTTCAGCCATAATACGGTATTGAGCAAATAACAAGTTTTCAAAATCGGTGAATTTTATAAGAAAATCATGCCTGTAGCAACAAAAAAACTACGATCCAACCGAGCTTGGATTGAGCGCCATATTAACGATCCTTTCGTAAAGCGTTCGCGTCAGGAAGGCTATCGAGCGCGTTCTGTCTATAAGCTCATTGAACTCAATGAGAAAGAAAAACTGATTCGTCCGGGGATGTGCGTGGTGGATTTGGGAGCCGCGCCTGGCAGCTGGACTCAGGTAGTTCGTGAAAAATTGGCCGGAAAAGACGGAGAGGTACGGGGCACGATTATTGCCATGGACATTTTGCCCATGGATCCCATTGATGGCGTGACGTTTTTGCAGGGTGACTTCAGAGAGCAGGAAGTGGCCGATAAACTCACCGAAATAATCGGCGACAAACAGGTCGATTTAGTGCTCTCCGATATGGCACCGAACTTATCGGGGATTGCAGCGGCCGATGCTGCCCGTTGTTTGCTTTTAAATGAACTAGCACTTGAGTTTTGCCTTGAGCACCTAAAAGATAACGGTGTATTTGTGACAAAGGTTTTTCAGGGAAGCGGTTTTTCGCAGTATGTGGAAACGTTGAAGAAGCACTTTAAGACAGTGCTCACACGTAAACCTGAAGCAAGCCGTGACACCTCTGCAGAGGTTTACATGGTGGCAAAGCATATTAAAAAAAGGTGAACTTAAAATTTCTTGTAAAAAGGCGCAAAAAATATTTGCAAGTCAAGTAATTATCGGTATTCTTAACAATTCGGATAGAGATGTGACAGCTCTAGTCTGTCAAAAAAGGCGAAGGAGCCTGAAAATTGAATAGAAATTTCTTTAATCGTATTGGTGTTTGGATTATTTTGGCGCTGGTGTTTTTCACGCTCTTTAGACAGTTTGAGCCTGATACAACGCCCTCGGCTACCTCAACGAGCTACACGCAGTTTATGGATGACGCTAAGGCGGGCAAGATTGCGCGTGTCGATATTAAGGGTCGCGAAATTACGGTAACGCCCGTTGAAGGTCAGAAGTATGTGATTACGAGCCCCGGTGACTTGTGGATGGTTGATGACCTCAGAAAGTCCGGTGTACAGGTTTACGGTACGCCTGAGGAAGAACCGTCGTTTTGGATGACGGTTTTGATCTCCTGGTTCCCAATGTTGCTTTTGATCGGCGTGTGGGTATTTTTCATGCGTCAGATGCAAGGCGGTGGTAAGGGTGGTGCTTTCAGTTTCGGTAAGAGCAAAGCCAGAAAACTCGATACCACAAATAATAAGGTCACTTTTGCAGATGTGGCCGGTTGCGATGAAGCCAAAGAAGAAGTGCAGGAAGTGGTGGATTTCTTGCGCGATCCATCAAAGTTCCAGCGCTTGGGTGGCCGCATTCCGCGCGGCATATTGCTCGTGGGCAGTCCTGGAACCGGTAAGACACTTTTGGCCAAAGCCATCGCTGGAGAAGCTAAGGTTCCGTTTTTCTCGATTTCAGGCTCAGACTTTGTCGAAATGTTTGTCGGTGTTGGTGCTGCACGTGTGCGTGACATGTTTGAAAACGCTAAGAAAAACGCTCCCTGCATCATTTTTATTGATGAAATTGATGCTGTGGGTCGTCAGCGTGGCGCGGGTCTAGGCGGCGGCAATGATGAACGTGAACAGACATTAAACCAAATGCTCGTCGAAATGGACGGCTTTGAAACGGGGACCAATGTCATTGTGATTGCGGCAACAAACCGTCCTGATGTGTTGGATCCTGCGCTTTTGCGTCCGGGCCGTTTTGACCGTCAGGTAGTGGTACCTTTGCCTGATGTACGAGGCCGTGAGCAGATTCTCAATGTGCACATCAAGAAAGTGCCAGTGGGACGCGATGTAGACCCGGAAGTAATTGCCCGTGGTACGCCCGGCATGAGTGGTGCAGACTTAGCTAATTTGGTGAACGAAGCCGCGTTGTTTGCTGCAAGGCGCGATGCAAAGGTCGTTGAAATGGTGGACTTCGAACAGGCTAAGGACAAGATTTTGATGGGAGCTGAGCGCCGTAGCATGGTGATGAGCGAGGACGAAAAACGCACTACGGCTTATCACGAATCTGGCCATGCAGTTGTGGCGTGGATGTTGCCTAAGAGCGATCCATTGCACAAGGTGACGATCGTTCCGCGCGGACGCGCCTTGGGTGTGACGATGCAGTTGCCTGAAAAAGACCGTTTCAATTACGACGACGTGTACCTGACTTCCCGCCTGGCGATTATGTTTGGCGGTCGTGCAGCCGAAGAGGTGTTTCTCAATCAAAAAACGACCGGAGCTTCTAATGATTTTGAGCGAGCTACTCAAATGGCACGTGACATGGTTACGCGCTACGGTATGAGTGAAGCTTTGGGGGTGATGGTTTACGCTGAAAACGAAGGGGAAGTATTCCTCGGTCGCTCAGTTACTCGCACGACACACGTTTCCGAAGCGACGATGCAAAAAATTGATGCAGAAGTCCGTCGTCTTTTGGAAGAGCAGTATGCTAGAGCCTGCGATATTTTGAAAGCTAACCGTGAACGTGTTGAGCTCATGGTTCAATGCCTGATGAAGTGGGAAACACTCGATGAAGATCAGATTGCCGATATTATGGAAGGCCGTGAAGTTCGGCCGCCAAAGCCCGGCGCTTCAGCAAAGGCTGATGCTGAGAGTCGTGCACAGACGGAGGTAAAACCCGTTGAGAACCCGACTTCACAGGGTAGTGATTCACAAAAACCTGATAATCAATCGGGAGAATAACTTTTAACAAATAGTGTACAGAGCCGGGAACACAATTCTCGGCTTTGTCTTTTTTGATTAAATAAAGCGAGTTAACAATGTTCCTCGGATTTCTTTTTGCCGTTTTAGCTTGTGCTATCTGGGGGCTTATTTATATTTTCCCGCTGATTCTGCCAGAGTATGATCCCGTTTTAATTGCTTCGGCTCGTTTCGCAGTTTACGGGTTGGCTTGCTTGTGTTTTGTGCCCTTTCAATTTGAAGAGCTAAAAAAGCTCACCCGTAGTGACTGGTTTTTAGCGATGAGGCTCGCTTTTTTTGGCAGCTTCGTCTACTACTGGGCCTTGGTCATGAGCGTCAAGCTTTCAGGCGCTCCTATCGCCGGTATGCTCATGTGTTGGATTCCAGTCTTGGTGGCAGTAGTTTCCAATCTGCGAGGTAAAAAGCAGGGACTCTCTATTGCCTGGAATCGTCTGTGTATTCCTTTGGCTTTGATTCTTATCGGAATGGTGGTTGCTAATTGGACCGAGTTTTACTATGCAGTTAATGTTCAGGCGGCTTCTCCCATGCAGTTTTTGTGCGGTGTGGGCTGCGCTGTGATTTCACTTTTGCTGTGGACTTGGTATCCGATCCGCAATTCTGACTGGCTTTTAGCCAATCGTAAAAAAGGTCCTAAAGTGTGGGCAACAGCTCAGGGTCTTGCAATTTTGCCTTTTACGTTATTGGGTTTTATAGCAGTTTCTCTTTTTATCGAACCAGCTGATTTCGGTATTCTAGGACCGCAGCCCATAAAGTTTATTTTAGTGATGCTCGTAGCAGGCATTGTGTGCTCGTGGGTGGGAGCTGCGTTTTGGAATGCGATGAGTGAACGTTTGCCGCCTGCTTTGGGCGGTCAGCTCATAGTTTTTGAAACGATTTTCTCAGTCATTTACGCTCTTTTGTGGCGCGGACAATGGCCGACTTTATCCATGACGATAGGAATGGTTATGTTGCTTGCTGGTGTTTTGACCGCACTTCGAGTCTTTAGAAACGTGCGAGTGTAGGAAAACATTTGACATAATTGTGACGATAAAAAATTAGGGACTTTTTTCATGACAACCTTTCTTTGGCACGACTACGAAACTTTTGGCTTGAGTCCGAGTCTTGATCGACCGGCTCAGTTTGCAGCAATCAGAACCGATGAAAATCTCAACACGTTGGGTAATCCTATTTGCATATATTGCAAACCCTCCATGGATACCATGCCTAGTCCCCAGAGTATTTTTATCACAGGCATATTGCCTCAGTACTGTGAAGAGCACGGGCTCACCGAGGCCGACTTTGCGAAGCTTATTCATAAAGAAATGATTGAAGACGACACAATCAGTGTCGGCTACAACTCCATGCGCTTTGACGATGAAGTTACGCGTTTTACGTTTTGGAGAAATTTTCTGCCGCCTTACGATCGTGAGTTTGATCACGGTTGTTCTCGCTTTGACCTTTTCCCACTGGTTGTAGCCACTTGGGCGCTCAGACCTCAGGGGATTGAGTGGCCGATGATTGAAGGGGAAAATAGACCCTCATTCAGATTGGAGCATCTGTCAGCGGCCAACGGTTTGGCTCACGAGCATGCCCACGATGCTTTAAGCGACGTTCAGGCAACCATTGAAATGGCTCGCCTGATTCGTGAAAAGCAACCGAAACTTTGGGAGTTTGCACTTCGCAATCGTTCGAAAAAAGCCGTCGCAGCGATGATTGAAAGCGATAGGCCTCTTCTGTGGGTAAGTCCTATTCATGGAGCTGAGCGTGGTTACATTCGTTTGGTTAAATCTTTAGGGGTGATGCCTGGCCGTTCCGGACAAGTTTTAATGTGGGATTTGATGGTTGACCCCGCAGAATTATTAGAGCTTTCTGCCGAAGAAGTCCGTGCGCGTCTTTTTGTTAAGGACGATGAACTTCCAGAAGGTAAAACGAGACTTCCGATTTTTCTTTGCAAGATTAATCAAGCCCCCTTTATTGTGAATCATTGGGGAGTGTTAAGTGAAGAGCGTGCACAGCAATTTGGAATTGATAAGGCGCTGGCTTTAAAGCACTTTAAAGCGTTGTTACCGCATATCAATGAACTTCGGGGTTTGTGGGCTGAGGCTTTTGAACAAGAAGAGACACAAGATGAACAGAAGCCTGATGTTGATGCCTCTCTTTATAGTGGTGGATTTGCCTCTTTTAACGATAAAAGACTAATTTCTCTTGTCTCTCGCATGACACCTGAAACTATCGCCCAGAGTGTTCAAGCGGGGCGCTTAACCTTTGAGGACTCGCGTTATGATGAGATGCTTTTTAGGTGGCGGGCGAGAAATTGGTCTCAGACATTAACCCTTGAAGAGGCTCAACGCTGGGCTAATTGCCGCGAAGCGCGTTTAATGCAGGGCGCAGGAGGAGCGAGGACATTGGAAGTCTTTGCTCAAGAAGTTGAAGCGCTGGCAGAGAGCTTTGGTGAAGATATTGATGAACGGGCTGAAGAAATTTGCGGAGCGCTCTACGACTGGATGGAAATAGTCAGCAATTCTTTAGAAGAGCCGTAATGAGAAGACTACCTATACGGTTAATTAAGATCGAAAAAAAGTCATTTTTTCGGCTGTAAAACAAAAGTGCCGAGCAGACTCCTGAAGAGTTCTGCCCGGCCGTTTTTTGCTAGTAAGTGTACTTTTCTGCGCCTTTCCAAGCGGGTGAAAAGGCCCCCTTGTAAGCTTTCATTAAGGTCGCGGCAGTCTCTGGGCTTTGATAGGCTTGGACGACTTTCAGATACACGGGATTATCTTTATCCACTTCACGGGCAGCGATGACGTTGACAAGCTGAGAGACTTGGGGATTGGTTTTTGGATCTAAATTTTCGGCGTAAATCGAATCTGCAAAGGAATCAAGTCCTGCGGTATAAGCGTTTCCGCCATTGATTACAGCAGCAGTGACATCGGGCAGTAGCCGGGCAAGGATACCGGATTCAGCTTCACGGATTTTGATTTTGACTTTGTACTCGGTGATATCTAGTTTAGTGGGCACATAACCTTTAGATGGATCTACCTTAATGAGGCCAGCTGCTTCCAAAAGCTTAATAGCGCGGCCGCCGTTAGTGAGGTCAGAGGGAATAGCAATTACATCACCGTCTTTGATTTCTGCTAGAGAGCTAATTTTGTTTTTGTTGTGATAGATGCGAAGCGGTGTGATCAATGTCTCGCCGATAGAGACAATTTTGTAGCCATTTCGTTCAATGTCATTGGCTAAATAAGCCTTGTGTTGGAAGGCATTTAAATCAATTTCGCCATCGGCCAAAGCACGGTTCGGTGTAGCGTAATCGCTGTACTTAATCAGCTTGACACGGATTTTTTCATCAGCCAGTAACTCGTTGATTGTGTCCCATTGAGCAACGTAGTCACCTACCACACCAACAGTGACTTCACGAAAATCATCGTTTGCGTAGCTCGTAGAGATCAAACTCGAAGAGAAGGCGCAAGCGCAGCCGATTGTGATTAAAGATTTAAGGAAAATGCGTTTATTCATTTTTTGTCTCCAAAAAGTTAAAGATAAAAATTAGTGGGAAGTTTTTCGAATAATCCACTGTCCGAAACACTGTACGATCGTGATTACAGCCAAAATAATGATGACCGTGAGCCAAATCATGTCGCGGTAGCCCATTTGATAGCCGTAACGAATCGCAAAGTCGCCCAAACCTCCTGCACCGATTGCGCCGGCAATCGCAGTTATGCCGATAAAGCTCACAAAGGTAATGAGTGTGACTCGGGTAATGCCGGGGATGGATTCTCTTAAGTAGACGCCGAAGATGATTTGTGGCACAGAAAAGCCCATAGCAAGGCTTGCTTCAATGAGACCGTCATCTAAATCACTTAAAACAGACTCGATTTGACGGGCAAAAAAGGGAACAGTTCCAAAAACTAGCGCTACAAATGAACCGGTGACACCGGAGCCTGTCCCTACTAAAAATCGGCTCAATGGAATTAACAGAACAATCAAAATGATGAATGGAATCGAACGAATGATATCGATACTCTTATCCAGCCCTAAGAAGATCCAGGAGTTTTGCCAGAGGCCGCCTTGCCGGGTAATAACGAGTAAGACGCCGATTGCCACACCGAGAAACCAGGCAATGCTGCCCGAGACTGCGACCATAGTGGTAGTTTGCCAAAAGCACTCGAGAAGCTCTGGACCCAAGCGATCAATGTGCGGCAAGAAATAAGTAATGACTTCGTTCATCTTAAGACCTCCACAATGACTTTTTGATCAATTAAAAATTGGCGAGCTTTTTCAATTTGATCGGCTCTGCCTTCTATAGCCACACCCAATTTTCCGACGATACATTGCTTGAAATAATCAATGTTGCCGTAGATGATGTTGGCCTTAACTTCAAAGCGACGGTAAAGCTCACTCATAAGTGGCTCACCAGCCACTGCTCCTCGATAAGTTAAAAACCATACCGGCTGACTGGGTTTAATGCCTGTGATTGCGCTATTGAGTTTGACCAAGTCGGAAAAGGCTTCGAAATTGTCAGCTGCCTGAATAAAACTTTTAGTGATAGGTGCTTGAGGGGCACTGAACACCTCAACGATATCTCCTTTTTCAACAACAACGCCTTTTTGCATGACAGCAACACGATCACAGATTTCTTTTATGACTTCCATTTGGTGCGTTATTACAACAATTGTGATGCCTAATCGAGTATTAACTTCCTTTAAAAGCTGCAAAATAGAGTGAGTCGTTTGGGGATCTAAGGCACTTGTTGCTTCATCGCACAGCAGTACCTTGGGATCATTGGCAATGGCACGGGCAATGGCAACACGCTGTTTTTGGCCGCCTGAAAGTTGTGAAGGATAGCTTTGAGCTTTGTCGCTTAAGCCTACAAGATCAAGTAGCTTTTTAATTTTTTGACTGCGCTCGCTGGCACTTAATTTCGTTAGTTTGAGCGGTAATTCGATATTTTCAAAAACCGTACGAGAGGGCATGAGATTAAAGTGCTGGAAAATCATGCCTATTCTTTGGCGCACATGACGAAGCTCTTTGCCTTCGTAATGAGTGATGTCTTCTTCATCGATAATGACTCGGCCTTTTTCTGGTTTTTCTAATAAGTTAATGCAGCGAACGAGAGTGGATTTTCCGGCACCAGAAAAGCCGATGATGCCAAAGATTTCTCCCTGTCGGATTTCAAGACAGACGTCTTTAACAGCTTCAACAGTTTTGCCGTTTATGGCAAAGCTTTTTGATATGTTTTCAAGTTTGATCATCTTTTGATCCTTCGGTCACACCGGATGCAGATGCATCAAACTTTTTGAGCGTCAACTCAGAGCTGAAAATCTGAGGTCTCAATACCAAAAATAATTGGTGTGACGTCTAATTTAAATTGTTAAATGAAGGAGAAGAAATATCGTCCGTATTGAGACCTTCCGAACGATATTTTTTGCGGAGCTTGGTGCTCCGAAGGTCCTTAGAGCACCATCGTCATCATGCACATTCGCATTTCAAAAGCACGGTCAGCGCAACCCGTTGGCAACGCGGCTGAGGCTAAACCAGTGCTATGAAACGTAAAGTGCATGACTAATTCCTGTACTCTAAAAATTAGAAATCTCGAAAGAGATAGCCTTAGGTTAGAGAAGTCTGAAGGGCAGTTCAAGAGGCTATTTAAAAATATTTACCGGTTCTGAGTTTAAGTGCTTAGTCTGTAAGAGCCATTACTTAAGACTATTAGCTTAGAGATGTATTCTCTCAGTGTTTTGATTGAGTCAATACTTTAGCTTCGTATCAATGTTAAAAAAGAGGACTTGATTCGAATCAAGTCCTCAGAGAATGAATCTGGGAGATTGTTTTTTCTCCCTAGATGAAATGAATCGATGAAATATTATTTTTTCATTCGATTTTCTTTCAAACCGACCGACAAGTTAAAGACCGGGTGTTCGGTCGTATGATCGACACGATCGGCGACAAAGTAACCCGTGCGCTCCAATTGGAATTTTTCATCGGGCTTAGCTTGGGCCAAGGCAGGCTCAATAAAGCCTTCAACCACTTTGAGACTATCGGGATTTAAAAGCGTACGATAGTCAGCATCTACGGCATCGGGTTGAGCAACAGCAAAGAGTCGGTCATAGAGGCGGAATTCTGCTTTAACTGCAGTCTTGGCATCCACGAAATGGATAGCTGCTTTGGTCTTTACAGTTTCCGAACCGGCGCTACCGCTCTTCGTTTCAGGCAGGTAGCGGCAGTGAACGGCGACCACTTTACCGTTTTCGTCCTTATCTACAGAGGTCGGTACCACAACATAGGCGTAGCGCAGACGTACGGGTTTAGCTTCTGAACCATCTGCTGGAATGGTTAAGCGGCGATAGCCCTTGGGGGGCACTTCAGCAAAGTCACTTTCATCAATCCAAAGTTCACGTGAGAAACTCACTTCCCGCGTACCTAATTCTGGCTTTTGAGGATGATTCGGAGCTGTGAGCGTTTCGGTTTGATTTTCAGGATAGTTGTCAATGATGAGCTTTAACGGATGAACCACACCGATGCGACGCAAGGCGCGGCCTTCCAGGTCTTCGCGCAGGCAGGCTTCCAAAACAGAATAATCAATCAGACCGCCCGCAACACGGGAAACACCGCAGCGCTCAGCAAAAAGCTGAATGGCTTCTGGGGTGTAGCCTCTTCTGCGTAGACCGAAAATGGTTGGCATACGCGGGTCATCCCAGCCGTTAACAAGGTTTTCCTTCACTAACTGGATAAGTTTGCGCTTACTCACTACGACGTGTGAAAGGTTCAAACGATTAAATTCGTACTGATGAGACAGCAAGAAGAAATTGGGGCGCACAACATCAAGCGCAGCTTGTAAGAGCGGCGTGTAGTGTTCAGGCTGCGTCAAAAGCAATGCCCAGAAAGCTTCTGCCCGGATACCCAATAACTTTTCAGGTCCGAGGTTATCGCTCCAGGCATCAAGAATTTCAGCCAAAGCTTTTTCAGAGGCACTCAGTCCAAGCTTATTGCGGTGCTGATAACACGCGCGCATAAAGGCAAGGGCACGATCGTCTTCACCCTTGCTCATCTTAAGCAGCAGGCTCTTGGCCTCTTCAAATTGAGGAGCACGCAAAACGGGGATGGAACGCTCAAGTGCCCAGTCATAGAAAGCGCGTTGATCTTCAAATTCAAGCGTGCAGATCGAATGGGTGATGTTTTCGAGCGTATCTTCAATCGGGTGAGCAAATGTGTACATCGGATAGATGCACCACTTATTGCCTGTGCGGTGATGTTCAGCAAAGCGGATACGGTAAATTGCAGGGTCACGCAGGTTGATATTGGGGCTTGCCATATCGATTTTGGCACGCACAACCATGGAGCCTTCTGCATGTTTGCCCTCGCGCATTTCACGGAAAAGACGAAGATTTTCTTCAATCGGACGGTCACGGTAGGGAGAGTCCTTACCGGGTTCAGTTAAAGTGCCGCGATTGGCGTGCATTTCTTCAGGAGTTTGCTCATCAACATAGGCAAAACCAGTCTTAACCAAGTGCTCAGCACAGTCATACATCCACTGGAAATAGTCGCTTGCAAAGTAGAGATTGTCTTCCTTGCCGTGCTTCCAATCAAAGCCGAGCCATTGAACAGATTCCTTGATGGAGTCTACGTACTCCTGATCTTCCTTGACGGGGTTTGTATCGTCAAAGCGCATATGGCAGTAGCCGCCATAATCACGGGCAAGGCCGAAATTCAAGCAAATACTTTTAGCATGACCGATATGCAGATATCCATTCGGTTCGGGTGGAAAACGCGTACGAATGCGGGCAGGATCTTCTACACCATTTTGAGCCTGCTCACTGTAAGGGGCAGGATGACCGCACCACAGTCTCGGGCGGTTGGCGTTGCGAGCTAAATCTTCATCAATAATATTGCGAATAAAGTTGGTGACTTGAGCACCGTTTTCTTTGTTTTCCGTCGTGGACATACGATAGTCTCAAATATGAAGCAATAAGAAACCTCAAATTTTAATGCTTTTCAATCGAGTTAGCTTGAAATTAGTAGGCGCTCTTAGGATAAATGCGTTATAGCCAGCTTTTTTCTGGTTCAAATCGAGGTGCAGCAGAAGTGATTTCAATGTCTTAAGTCAGATGCGGGAACAAACTAGCAGATTGTTTAGAGGTTAAGCTGAAAAAACAACAGGAGCCTGTTTTCTACTCGATTGAGGCTCCTAAGATGAGGTCAATGCATTTTTTGAATATGGATAATATGCTCCTCAGTGCCGCAGCAACCTTTTTTCTTTTTATCGCTCGGCCCGCAGCCAGCGCATCCGCAGCCGCAATCTCCGGCATTGCGATTTTTAATTTTAAAAACCACAACCCAAATCATGGCTAAAACAATCAAAATCAGCAAAAGCCAACTGATGCCATTCATCTTAACCTCTCATTAAGAATCGTTCTCAATAACTAATATCCTAGCATCAATCCGATCAGTCGGACAATCAGAGCCACGATCCAGGCAATGACACATTGAAAAATAGCTACGCCCAAAGCCCAGCGGCCGCCTAGTTCACGTTTAATGGTAGCGATGGAGGCTACGCATGGCGTATAAAGCAGGCAAAAGACGAGTAAAGCCAAAGCAGTGAGCGTACTGAGAGCTGCTGTTAACGCTTCGGTAGAACCAAAAAGAACAGAGAGGCTACTGACAACGCTTTCTTTAGCCATAAAGCCACCGATTAAGGCTGTGGTAATGCGCCAGTCATCAAAACCCAAGGGGGCAAAAATTGGGGAGACCCAGCCAGCGATTACTGCAAGGATACTCATCTGAGAGTCTTCGACCGGATTGAGCTGAAAATCAAAGGTCTGCAGGAACCAAATAATAATGGTAGCCACAAAGATCACAGTAAAAGCGCGTTGCAGGAAGTCTTTTGCTTTATCCCAAAGCAAAAGCATTACATTTTTTGCGCCGGGCATACGGTAGTTGGGCAATTCCATCACAAAAGGAACGGCTTCGCCTTTAAAAATAGTGTTTTTCATGAGGTATCCCAAAAGCACAGCTACAACAATCCCCAGCAGATAAAGGCCGATCATAATGAGAGCGCCTTCACCAGGGAAAAAAGCTGCGACAAAAAAGGCATAAATAGGAAGTTTTGCCGAGCAGCTCATAAAGGGCGTGAGCAATATCGTCATTTTACGGTCACGCTCGGAGGGCAAGGTACGGCTTGCCATCACCCCAGGAACCGTACAACCAAAGCCGATTAGCATCGGTACGATACTGCGGCCAGACAGGCCGATACGTCTTAAAAGCGTATCCATTACAAAGGCTACGCGCGCCATGTAGCCGCTGTCTTCCAAAAAGGAGAGAAAGAAAAAGAGCACAACAATCGTAGGCAAGAAACTTAGCACACTGCCTACGCCGTTAAAGATGGCATCGATGATAAGCGAGTGAATCGAAGCGTTGACTTCAAGCGCCGTTAAAGTCTGATCAGTGTAGTCGGTTGCCAGACCGATTAACCAGTCTAAGCCATCATTGAGCCAAACACCGATCACATTGAAAGTGAGCCAAAAAACAAGCGCCATGATGGCGATAAAGGCGGGGATGGCTGTAAAGCGTCCTGTCAACACCTCGTCGATCTGAAGGCTTCTGATATGCTCACGGCTTACCCGTGGTTTTACGACAGTTTGTGCGCACACCTTGTCAATAAAAGAAAAGCGCATGTCAGCAATGGCGCTCGCGTGATCCAATCCGCGCTCGGCTTCAAGCTGCTTGATGATATGGGCAATTGTGCGCTTTTCATTTACATCAAGACTGAGTTGATCCATGATAAGTGTGTCGCCTTCGGCAATTTTGCTTGCGGCAAAGCGAAGCGGTATTTTTGCCTTTTGTGCGTGGTCTTCAATAATGTGCATGATGCTGTGAAGACAGCGGTGCACAGCGCCTCCGTGTTCATTGGCATCGCAAAAATCCTGCACAGCTGGAGGCTCTTGAAATTTTGCAACGTGAAGGGCGTGATCAATTAATTCTTCAATGCCTTCTGCCCGACTAGCAGAAATGGGTACAACCGGCATCCCCAGGAGCGCTTCCATTTCGTTAACGCGAACCGAGCCTCCATTTGCCTTTACTTCATCCATCATGTTGAGAGCCAGTACCATGGGGCGACCTAACTCCATAAGCTGCATTGTGAGATAAAGGTTGCGTTCAATGTTGGTGGCATCAACAATATTGATAATCGCCTTGGGGTTTTCTTTCAGAATGAATTCCCGCGAGACAATTTCTTCATTAGTGTAGGGTGAAAGTGAGTAAATACCCGGTAAGTCCGTCACTAAGGTGTCGCTGTGGCCGATGATTGTGCCGTCTTTTCGATCTACAGTGACACCCGGGAAATTTCCCACGTGCTGATTGGATCCCGTGAGTCGGTTAAATAAAGTTGTTTTGCCGCAGTTTTGGTTGCCTGCCAGTGCAAAGGTAATCAGTTCACCTTCGGGCAGCGGATGCTCGTGTTCTTTTACGTGATATTTCCCGCCCTCGCCATAACCCGGGTGAGAAATTTCTTCGACTTCAGGTTTGGGAGCAACGACCGGTTCCGAGTCACGAATATCGGTAATCGTAATGGCCTGGGCTTCGGCGACACGAAGCGTCAACTCATAACTTCTGATACGTACTTCAATGGGATCTCCCATGGGAGCACGCTTGACCATTGTGACAGTGGCCTGGGGAATCAGTCCCATATCGAGGAAATGTTGACGAAGAGCGCCGCTCGCACCAACCGATTCAACGGTTGCACTATGGCCGATTGGCAGATCATTTAAAGTAACGGGCATCTTTTAAATTCTTTCTTTTTATTCACACGGTTAGGTGTGTTTCTCGCAAGCCTTGCATTCTAAATCACAATTCAATAGTTCGTATTCAAAAGAGAAAAAAATTAAGAAATGTCGACTAAAGAATTGAATTGGAAAACAAATAAGTTTTTGTTTTTATTAGGTAAAATGGCTAATTTGTCGCCAAAAACCTCATTTTACAATGTCGCTATACATGACTAAAAAAGAAGAGGAGCGACACAATGCTTGAACTCAATCGGAGAAATCTCTTTAAACTGTCTGCAACATTGGCAGGAACTTTTATGGCAGGCAAAACGTTAAGTACTACCGCAATGGCTGCAGAGGCTAACTTCACGCCCAGTGAGAAAACACCGCTACTTTTAAATTTCAATGAAAACTCACTCGGTATGGCTCAGTCGGCTAAGCAGGCTGTACTCAAAAGTTTGGACGGTGCTTTTCGTTATCCCGATGCAGCACGAGCCCAATTAATTGAAGCGATTGCGAAAAAATTTGCATTGAAATCCTCCCAAGTGGTTTTAGGCAATGGCTCTTCTGAAGTTATCCAGGCCGCTGTTGAAGCTTTTAGCCACAAAGCACAAAAAGCCGGGCAGGCTGTGCAATTGATTGTGCCTGATCCTACCTTTAATTACGCAGAGCTTTATGCATCTGCGATCGGGATTGAAGTTGTAAAAGTTCCTCTAGTGAAAGAATCTTTGGGTTTAGATTTGGTGCAAATGAAATCCAAGGCGCAGGCTTTTAAGGGACTTTCAATTGTCTACATCTGCAATCCCAATAATCCCACTGCGACAATTGCAGATGCAAAGGTGCTTAACGATTGGTTCAACCAAAAATCCACACACACGGTTTTTATTGTGGATGAAGCCTATGCAGAATTTGTCACGGATAAGAGTTTCAGAAGTGCAGTTGAAAATGTGAAAGCCGGCAGTAACCATATTGTTGTCACCCGGACATTTTCCAAAATTTATGCCATGGCGGGTTTACGTATCGGTTACGGTTTAACAGATGAGAAAACTGCAAAATTACTCAATGACTTTGTGTCAATTGATAACACCAATACGGCGGGAGCCGTTGCTGCTTTAGCAAGTCTTAATGACGACCTCTTTTTCGAAAAGAGCCTTCAGAGCACGAATCTTGCCCGCAAAATTGTCACAGATGCTTTGGACGAGTTGGGTTTAAAGTATTTGCCTTCACAGGCGAATTTCATTTTCCATGAAATTAAGGGCGAGCATCAGACATACAAAGACCGAATGGCTAAGGCACATGTTTTTGTTGGCCGCGAGTTTGCACCCGCTGTGGGCTATAACCGGCTGACGCTTGGTACGCCTCAAGAAATGCGAGCATTTGTGAAAGTTTTAAAGTCATTTAGACAAAAAGGTTGGGTTTAATATTTAAGAAAAAACGGTTGGTTCCGATTCACGGCGCCAACCGTTTTTAAAAAATCAATGCGGCAAGCGTTTAATTAAAACAGAAGTGTCGCTGCGCCCTTCGCCTTTGGCTTGAAGTTCTCCGTAGAACTGATCAATGAGTGCGACAGTAGGAAGTGTTGAGCCGTTTTTCTTCGCTTCAGCCAAGCACAGTCCCAAATCTTTTCTCATCCAGTCGATTGCAAATCCGAAATTAAATTTGCCCTCAATCATGGTGCCGCCACGGTTGTCCATTTGCCAGCTTTGGGCAGCCCCTTTACCGATTACTTCAAGGACGAGCTTCATGTCTAAGCCCGCATTTAAACCGAAAGCGATTGATTCGGAAAGTGACTGCACAATACCTGCAATACAAATCTGATTACACATCTTGGCGAGCTGTCCGCAACCCACCTCACCGATACGGGTGACAGCCTGAGCAAAGGCCATGACGGTTGGGCGGGCTTTTTCAAAAGTTTCTTCATCAGCGCCGCACATCACGGTTAAAACGCCATTGACAGCGCCAGCTTCACCGCCGGAGACCGGAGCGTCCATAAAGCCAAGTTCCATTTCTTTGGCTCTTTGATGAAGTTCTCTGGCAACCTGAGCGCTGTCAGTTGTGCAGTCAACTAGTACAGCGCCTTTTTTCATACCGGCAAAAGCACCGTCACGTCCGAGTACAACACTTCTGAGATCGTCGTCGTTGCCGACACAGGTGAATACGTAGTCAGCATCTTGGGCGGCTTCGCGTGGCGTTGCTGCAATGAGTCCGGTATATTCTGAAGCCCACTTTTGAGCCTTTGAGGTTGTTCGGTTGTATACCGTTACGCGATGACCTGCCTTTGCGAGATGTCCGGCCATCGGATAGCCCATTGTGCCCAGACCGATAAAGGCTACAGTCTTGGGTTCACACTTTTCATACACTTTTGCCATGATAGAGGTCCTTATGCGAAAAGCGCCTGAGTTAAACTCAAGCGCTTTTAATTAAGTTGGGTTATTAACGCACACCGCGTTCCTTAATGGTGGCTTGTGCAATTTGCACGCATTTTCTAGCAAGCGTTGCAGTCGGGTCAACGATAGCAACTTTCTTTCCGGCCACTTCAAAGTCATCGGTTTCGTGGAAAATCAAAGGCAGTTCCGTGCAGCCTAAAATCAGCACATTGCAGTCATAGGTCTTCACGAGATACTCGGCACCACGATAGAGGTCATCGTAGCACTCACCCGTGGTGTAACCGGCTTTAGCGCCTTTGGGGCCATAGATGGCTTTCATAACGCTTTGCTGATGGTCCTCATCGGGCGTATACATCTTCATGCCCATTTTTTCGGCTTTTTTGCTGTAAATGCCGGTAGCAATCGTGCCGCTTGTGGCCATTAAACCCACTCGGGCGTTGTCGCCAAATTTGGCTTTAATTTCATCGAGCATGGTCTGCTGCATATCGATGAAGGGAACGTTGAGGTGGCGAAGCATGCGCGGCAAGAAGGCGTGAGCCGTATTGCACGGGATGATGATATAGTCGCAACCGTCACGTTGCAGGCGCTTGGCACAGTTATACATGGCAATTGTCGGATCGGGACCACCATTTAACAGGCAAGCGGTGCGGTCATCAATTTGCGGATTTTGTTCAATGACCACTTTGAAGTGTTCCTGGTCATTTTTAGCCGGAGTGGCCTTAACGATTTTGTCATACAGATCAACTGTCGCAGCCGGTCCCAAGCCGCCAATCAAACCGAGTTTAAAGGGCTTTGGCAGTTTTTGAGTGGAGTGTGCGAGGGCTGCCTTGGCAAACACTTCAAAAACGTCCATAACCGGTAAGCCTAGCTTTTGTAACTCTGCTGTATTCAAAGCAAACTGCGTGCAATTGGGGACAATGACTTCTGCGCCCTTTTGCATCAGATGCTGGCAAATTTGACTCAATGCTTTGACAGTATCTTCGGACGGCCCTTGAGCACGAATCTTTTCGCGCAACGCATCAAGCTGCTTTTGATCTTCTTCGGAGGCAAAAATCATCTTCATTTGCTTGGAAAGATCACAGGCACCAGATGCGCAACCAGCAGCATTGGCAGCATCAAGCACACCCATGGTGGGAACCTTTTCACCCATCTGACTCATCAGAGCTTGTTTCATGTCCAGAATCGGCGTTTGGATTTCACGCTGAATTTCATGGATATAAGCGCCGCACTTAAAGTCAGGCACAAGGATTAAATCGACGCCCATTTCAGCCAGAAGCTCTGCTTCATTGAAAATAAAGATTTTTCTGTCACTGACGGCAAAGACGGGATCGGGGTCAATCTTGAAGTTGTCTTCAGTCATGACAATACTTAACTCATCATCGACTAAAGACAAAAGCTGAGTTTTTACCTCCATTGCGGCGCGGCGATTTAAACCCGCCACAATGCCGATTGTTTTCTTTTGGCTCATCGATCGTACCTCTCAAATACAAAATAAATTAGACAAGCTCACACGTCGAACCGCCCACGGGTTCGATTCTGTTCGCTCCGCTAATTAGAGTGTAATACAATCCCAAGAGTTCAATCGTATAAATTTTTGAAAATTCTCTCGGGCAGCACATGGCAGCACAAAAAGAAAAAATACTGGTGACAGGCGGTGCGGGTTTTATTGGCTCACACTTTGTTGATACGGCGCTCGCTTTTGGCTATTCGGTGCTTACGGTCGATAAACTCGACTACTGTGGCAACTTATTCAATCTCGAAGAAGCTCAGAAGAAAAAGTCTCATAAGTTTCTTCAAGCCGATATTGCCGACAGCGCAGCGATGCAACAAGCCTTTAAGACTTTTAAACCGCATGCTGTGGTACACCTAGCTGCCCAAACACACGTTGACCGCTCGATTGATAATCCGCAAACCTTTATTGACAATAATGTAACCGCTACGCAGCGTCTTTTAGAGGTAAGCCGCGAGTATTGGAAGAGTTTGAGAGGGGAGAAAAAGGAGCGCTTTCGTTTTATTTATGTCTCAACCGATGAAGTTTACGGCTCACTGGGACCGAAAGACTCCGCTTTTTCTCTCGATAGTCCTTATCGGCCGACAAGTCCTTATGCGGCAAGTAAAGCCGCGGGCGAAATGATCGCTTTGAGTTACTGGCGAACGTTCGGTTTTCCAGTGATTGTTGAGCACGCCTGCAATAATTACGGTCCGAGGCAATTTCCTGAAAAACTCATTCCTTTGATGATCGACAGGGCACGAAGCGGTATGACGTTACCCGTTTATGGAACTGGACAAAATATACGTGAGTGGATGTATGTGACAGACCATGCGGCAGCACTCATTAAAATTTTGCAAAAAGGACTGGCGGGTCAAATATATAACATTGGCACAGGTGAAGAGGTGCCCAACATTAAACTGATTCGAGCGCTCTGCACTTTGATGGATGCTGCTTGTCCCGGGCTTTTACCTTTTGAGGAAGCCATTACTTTGGTTAAAGATCGACCGGGGCACGACTTTCGCTATGCCATGGATAGCGTAGGTAGTCTAAAGGCTTTAGGTTTTGCTCCGCGTGTAAGGTTAATTGAGGGATTGCACAAAACGCTTCAGTGGTATTTGGACAACGACGAGTGGCTTGAACGCGTCAAAGAAGGAGCGTATTCACAGTGGGTAAAGCGCTACGGGAAGATGAAATGAGAATCGAAAAGAGTGACTTTGAGGGAATTTTGAAAATTTTCCCGGATGTGCATCGGGATAATAGAGGGTTATTTACCGAATTGTGGCAGCTTGCCCGTTATGAAGATTTGTGGCCGGGGTTAACTTTTGTGCAGGACAACTTTTCAGTTTCAAAGAAAGGGACACTACGAGGACTGCACTTTCAGAGGCGCCACCCACAGGGTAAATTAATCACGGTGGTCTCAGGCGAAATTTTTGATGTAGCGCTTGATTTAAGAGAGCAGTCAAAGACTTTCGGGAGCGTCTTTAGTACGAACCTCTCTTCAGAGGATTTGTGCCAACTTTATATTCCGGAAGGTTTTGCACACGGCTTTTTGACAATCTCAGAAACTGCGAGCGTCTTTTATCGATGCACGGACTTTTACCATCCCGAAGACGAGGGAGCGATTTTGTTTAATGACGCGAATTTAGGGATTCGCTGGCCCGATGTGGGAGAAATCACCGTTTCGGATAAAGACCGACGTGCGATGAGCTTTTTTGAGTGGCGCAAAAGCGTTCTCTAAAGAAAAAATCTTCCTGTTTTTGGCACAATAGTGGCTTTTCTTTTGAAAGTAGCGAATAAGAAAATGGTGAGCTTTATTGACAAATTAAATCCGCAGCAAAAGGCCGCTGTTACGCTGCCCGCAGAAAGCGCTTTGATTTTAGCGGGTGCAGGCTCCGGTAAGACTCGTGTGTTGACTACCCGTATTGCCTGGCTTATAGAAGAGCGGATGGCTAGCCCCATGGAAATCCTCGCCGTGACCTTTACCAATAAGGCGGCTAAAGAAATGCTCACCCGTATTCAGGCTTCAATCCCTGTGAACACCCGTGGAATGTGGGTAGGGACATTTCATGGATTATGTAACCGCTTGCTTCGCCGGCACTTTAAAGAAGCGGGCTTACCTCAGACTTTTCAGATTCTGGATCAAACCGATCAGCTCTCAGCCATTAAGCGCCTGATGAAGGCACATGCAATCAGCCAGGATGAATATCCGCCCAAAGAGGTGCAGAACTATATCGCCAGCGCTAAGGAAGAAGGGCTGCGAGCTAAAGATATGACGGCTGAATTCGGCAAAAAAGAAAATATGGCCAAAATCTATGCTCTGTACGAAGAGCAGTGTAACCGCGAAGGTGTGGCTGATTTTGGTGAATTACTTTTGCGAAGCTACGAGCTTTTAGCCCGAAACGAAATGATTCGGCACCACTATCAAGATCGCTTTCGCTTTATTTTGGTTGATGAATTTCAGGACACCAATCGCCTGCAGTACAAGTGGCTTAAGCTTTTGGGCGGTTTTTCTCCGGCAGGCGTTCGCGAATTTGAAGAAAACTGTGTTTTTGCCGTGGGCGATGACGACCAATCAATTTACGCTTTTCGTGGGGCTAATGTCGGCAACATGATGGATTTTCAGAGAGATTTCAAAATCCGTCATCTCATTAAACTCGAGCAAAACTACCGCTCTTTTGGTCATATTCTCAATGCCGCCAATGAACTGATTGCTCACAATGATGATCGTTTAGGCAAAGACCTTTGGACGAGTGCCGGAGAGGGTGAGCGCATTCGCGTTTTCCGCGCAAGCGATGATCGTGATGAAGCACAGTACTGCGTGCAGGAAATCCGTGAAGCTATAGGGCGTGGGGTAAAAAAGCACGAAATGGCGATTTTGTATCGCTCAAACGCTCAAAGCCGCGTGATTGAACAGGCGCTTGTGGCCTCAGGCATTGCTTACCGTGTCTATGGCGGTATGCGCTTTTTTGACCGGGCTGAAATTAAGCACGCACTGGCTTATTTGAGATTAATTGAGAATCCGAAAGACGATACGGCCTTTTTGAGGGTAGTAAATTTCCCGATGAGAGGAATCGGCGCCAAAAGTATGGAGACGCTGCAGCAAAGAGCTTTACAGGCAAATGTGAGTCTTTATGAGGCAGCACAGGCTCTGCAAGGGGCTGCTGGTACAAAGCTTCGTGCTTTTACGGAAATGATTGATGCGATGCGCTTTGAATATTCATGCCTTCCTCTTCCTGAGATGATTGCGGCTGTGGTGGAGCGATCGGGCTTGACAGAACACTATAAAAAAGAGCGTGAAGGACAGGAGCGGCTTGAAAACTTGGAAGAATTGCAAAACGCCGCCCAAGCTTACCTCAAAGAAGAAGGCATCAGCATTAATGCCCGAAGTGATGAGGTGGAAGCCGATGGCGCAGAAGATGAAATGACTTCACTTGCAGGCTTTTTATCTCATGCGGCGCTTGAAGCGGGTGACAATCAAGCTCAAAAAGGAGACGATGCGGTACAGCTTATGACTGTTCATGCCGCAAAAGGTTTGGAATTTGATGTGGTCTTTATCACCGGGCTCGAAGAAGGGCTTTTCCCGCATGCTAACAGTGCAAACGATCCCAAAGGGATGGCAGAGGAAAGGCGCCTTATGTATGTTGCTATAACCCGTGCCCGTAAAAACCTTCATTTCAGTTTTGCTCTGTCTCGGATGTTAAGGGGGCAGTACATGGATTCGGGCCCGAGTCAGTTTTTAAATGAAATTGATGAGGAGCACCTTTTATTTCTCTATGATCGCAAGCGCTCAATGGCAATTGAAGATGAAGATCAGTCCTTAAGTTGGTCTGACGGCTATTCTTCCCGATCTCGTCGCTCAAGAGATTATGGTAGCGGCTCAAGTTACGGATCTTCGGGTTACGGCCGTTCAAGATATGGTTCAACTTCAGGTTATGCTTCTAGATCGGGAACTTATGGTGCCTCTACCGGCTTTGCACGGGCTAAGATGGATCCAGCCGTCAAGAAAATGGCAGCTAAAGCCGAATTTAAGGGTTTTGCAATCGGCAATCGCGTTCGTCATGCACGATTCGGTGAGGGATCGGTTGTTGGTCTCACGGGTTTGGGGGATGATGCCCGTATTCGTGTGCAGTTTGATGATGTGGGTACCAAAGAGTTGCTTTTGTCTTTAGCGAAGTTAACAAAACTTTAAGTGTGCTTAAAAATGCCCGATCGGTTCGTTCTGATGTGACCTTTTTTTCAGCTCTATCGTATCGGGCTTTATGCTCAGATTGCCTATAAAAAGCTTTTCTATACCGGAGTGCTCGTGTCGTTCCATGGTGACAAAAAGACCTAAAAAACAATAACTTTATGCCTGGTATGAATACCAGTATCTTTTTGAATCCTAAGGATTGACAATATGATTAGAGTTGGTTCTGGGATTGATCAATGAGAGCGACGTTACGCGGCCCTCTGACAATGCTCGCAGGGGTGTTGCTTTTTTCCACTAATGGCTTTTGGCAGGCGGTGGCGCCCGATGGCGCAACGCCCTATGTGATCGGAGCTGCAAGGCTTTTTATCGGTACTGTCACGCTTGGTCTGTGGTGCCTTATTCGCTATCGAAAAATTCACCTAATCGGTTGGCATTGGAAAGCGGTCTTTGTCTATGCCTTTTGTCTTTTTCTCTACCAGGTGCTTTTCTTTAACGGAGTGCTGTTAATTGGTGTGGCAATCGGCACAGTCATATCCATTGGCTCAACCCCTATTTTTGCTGGACTCATTCAAGCGGTTTGCTATAAAAATAAACCCGATGGCTTGTGGTACATTGCAACGCTTTTGGCGATCGTCGGTCTGATCTTGGTCAATATGGTCGAAGGGACAGACTTTGCCTGGTATGTTGTCTTCTTGCCGCTTTTGGCCGGCCTTTGCTCTGCAATTAACGTAATGGCTGGGCAATCGGTTTCTCAGACGCATTCGGCTGAAGAAGGTATGGCGCTTGTGATGTTCTTTTCAACACTCTTGATGATTCCTTTTTTTATTCTTTTCCCCACGGATTGGCTCTTTACTTTTCGAGGAGCACTTTGTGTAGGAATGTTGGGTGTGGTCAACGCAGGACTTGCCTTCAGCCTGCAGCTAGCAGGCCTTAAAAATACGCCGACACTCATTGCATCAACATTAACACTGGGTGAGCCGATGGGAGCAGCATTAATCGGAATATTTATTTTGGATGAACCTTGCACGCTTGAGAGTGTTTTAGGAATTGTCTTGATTTTTCTGTCAATCATCATTTTGATTTTAGGACCGGAAATCAAGTGTCGTTTGCTTCAAAAGAAGAGCTTTATGCAGAGAGAGCCATAATGTAAAAAAGTTTTTGAACAAAAATCAAAAAAGCTCTTGCAATCTGAAAAATCCTCTGATAATATACGCAACTCGCAACAGGCACGTAGCTCAGTTGGTTAGAGCATCACCTTGACATGGTGGGGGTCGTTGGTTCGAGTCCAATCGTGCCTACCAGTTTCGAAGAAAAGAGGAGTTTTGATAACTCCTTTTTTCGTATCTAGCGCTCAAAAATTTTCTCTGTCAAATAAACAAATGGGTACCTTTTGACATCAGAGACTGTCAAATTGGTCTTGGATTTAGTCTTCTGCAAATGCTTCTTCTCTTGTTTTTCGCCATTTAGGTAATAAAGTGGCTGCAAGAAGCATTACAGCTGTTAAAAGAAGGACAGCAGAGATTGGGCTAGTGAAAAAGACGCTGGCATCCCCCCTTGATAAAAGCATGGCTCGACGCAAGTTTTCCTCCATCATAGGTCCCAGTACAAAACCTAAGATTAAAGGAGCCGGTTCACAGCGCAGCTGATAGAAGATGTATCCCAACAGAGCAAAAGCAGCCATTAAGACAATGTCGTAAGTGTTGTAATTGATTGAGTACACGCCTATTGCACAAATCGCCATGATCGCTGGATAAAGAAAGCGATACGGGATTTTTAAAATCTGCACCCAGAGTCCTACAAGAGGTAAATTTAAAATCACCAAAAAGAGGTTGCCTATCCACATAGAAACAATGAGACCCCAAAAGAGATCAGGATTGGTGTGAATGACCTGCGGTCCCGGAGTGATATTTTGAATAATCAGTGCGCCCATCAAAAGTGCCATGACAGCGTTTGACGGAATCCCTAAGGTGAGCATTGGAATAAAGCTTGTTTGCGCTCCTGCGTTATTAGCTGCTTCAGGCGCTGCAACCGCTCGGATATTGCCTTCACCCACGGGAGTTTCTCCGGGCTTTTTTAACCGTTTTTCAATTGTGTAGGCAGCAAAGGAAGATAGCATGGCGCCCCCTCCCGGTAGCAGTCCCATAAGGCTGCCCAATAGCGTTCCCCGGGTCATTGAGGGAAGGCTAGCGGTAATGTCCTTTTTCTCAGGCCAGGGGGAAGTGACTTGAAGTGTTGAAACAGAGCCTGTAGCTACCATTGCCTGAAGGTTTTTCAGGATTTCTGCGACACCGTAAAAACCCATTGAAATCACTGCAAAGTCAATACCGTCTTGAAGCGTGAGAGTATCAAGCGTAAAACGCAATTCTCCAGTATTGATATCAGTGCCAACCAGCCCTAACAATAGTCCCGTAATCACCATTGCGATGGCTTTGAGAATATCGCCGTTTGAAAGGGCAACTGCGCCCACCAATCCTAAAACCATCAGACTGAAATATTCTGTCGCACCAAAGTAAAGAGCAACTTCAGACAATAAGGGACTAGCTAGTGCAATCAGAAGCGTAGCGACAGTTCCAGCTAAAAAACTGGCAATGGCAGCTACGCCCAAAGCACTGCCAGCCCGACCTCGCTGAGCGAGTTTGTGTCCGTCAATACAAGTGACAAGGGAGGCGGCTTCTCCGGGAATATTCATCAAAATCGCAGTGGTCGAACCCCCGTATTGGCTGCCGTAGTAAATACCTGCAAGCATAATGACGGCAGCAGTCGGGTCTAGTGCGTAAGTAAGAGGCAAAAGAAGTGCAAGTGTGGCAACAGGTCCTAGCCCCGGCAATACTCCAACAAGGGTGCCGATTAAAACACCCAAAAAACAGTAACCAAGGTTAGCTACTGTGAGCGCATTTTGAAAACCTACTAAAAGGTTAGAGAGCAGTTCAGTCATTGCACCCATCCTTGAGGCCAAAGGCTTACTTCTAGACCGATACCCCAAACAAAAATAATGAGCACCAGTAAATCAACTGCAAGCGTTACCCATAGCGCCTCTTTTATAGAACGCCTCTCACTTGCAAAACAAGAGCAAAAAACTAAAAAAGAAAGTGAGGCCAAAAGGCCAGCGGGCTCTAACAGAAAGGCAAAAGCTAAAAGAGATACACCTAAAATTGCCATTTTTTTAAAGGCAAAGCGATAGATAACTTCATGAGGTTTTTTCGGGCTTAAGGTTCCTTTAACGGAAATAATCAGTCCGAGAAAAATCAATAAAAAGCCTAAAAGTCGCGGAAAGTAGCCCGCAGCCATGCGAGAAGCCTCTCCCATGGGTAAGTCACTTCCTTCTAAAACGAATCCCAAACCGATAAGGGCAAAAAAGAGGCCGCCCACCGTATCGCGGGCTAAACGAGCACGAATCATCTGAAAATTTATTTTTTAAGCGATTGGACGAACGATCGGTATTTTACCTGCTCGGTTTCAATCCATTGAGAAAATGCCTCGGGGGACAAAAGCCTAATTTTTCCGCAGGCTGCTTCAAACTGTTTTTGTCTTTGAGGTTCAGATAGGATTTGAGAGATTTCTTCAAAGAGTGTCTGCCGAAACGATAAAGAAGTCTCTTTGGGAGCCATTAGCCCAAACCAGGTGGAGATGTCTGCGTCAATCCCGATAGAGCTTAGGGTTGGAGCGTTGATTTCAGGCAGCGCTCGGGCAGATGTTTGAGCCAGGACTTTAAGTCGACCGTCAGCGATAGGAGCGCGGGCATTGCCGAAATTATCAAACATGAAGTCTGTTTCACCTGCGTAAAGCGAGAGCTGAGCAGCCATAGCGCCCGCGTAGGGGACGTGTATAGAGTGCAAGCCCTTAGAGCTCAAAAGTACATTGGCAATGTGACCAGCAGAGCCCGTGCCGCCGGAGGCACAGTTGAGCTCTCCCGGATGTTTAGCGATGTATTGCATCAAATCTGAGGCGTTTTTGATTGCCAACCGATCCATGGATTTTTGAGTCATAACCAGCACATTGGGCGCATCGCTTAAAAGTGCAACGGGCGCAAAATCGCTCGGTTCATAAGGCAGATCATCAAAAAGTAAAGGGTTGACGACCAAAGTGGCTAAAGCACCGATCACCAAGGTCTGACCGTCAGCTGAGGCATTTTTGACTTCAAGCATGCCGCGAGCACCTGCGGCTCCTGCGCGGTTGTCAACAATGACCCGGCCGTGGTCTTTTTTAAGTCCTTCGGCAATAATTCTTGCGGCGGCATCCAGAGGCCCTCCGGCTGGGTAGGGCACGACGATTCTCATCCTTTGCGGTTTAGCAAAAGAAGGCAAACTCAAAAGAGCTAAAGCAAGAGTGAATGCGCGTCGGGACAGCATCTGTGACAAAATAAAAACTTAGATGAGTTTCATTTTAGAGATCTTCTTTGAAAAAGTTTGACTAGTGAAGCTAACTGAAGTAATTTTCAGAATCATCAGTAGAGTTTTTTTGTGATGAGCTCATTTGAGAATTTCTTTTCGACTTCGGCGGGAATGTTGCTAAGGCGCTGGGAAGCGGCTCAGATGGATGCGCTCCTAGCCGATTGTGCCGGCGAGAGTGCTCTGCAGTTAGGGGCTCCGTATGGCTCTTTATTGAGAAATGCATCACACGACAGTCGTATTCTAGGTTTACAGTTTCAGACCTTAATCACTCAGGACTGTGCCACTGTGCAGTTAAATTTTGAAGCTCTGCCCTTTAGAGAAGACGTTTTTGATCTAGTAGTTTGTGTCCACGCTTTGGAATTCAGCCAGAATCCCACTCAGTTTTTCAGCGAAATTTTCCGAGTATTAGCTCCTGAAGGACGGTTGGTTGTTTTAAGTATTAATCCCTGGGGGCCTTGGTGGTTAAGAAAAAAGGAGAAACTTTTTGATTTTCCCCTACAAACACATTTCCAACCATTAGCTGTTTCTGAGGTAAAGAGCTATTGCCAAAAGTACGGCATTATCGATCGGGGGCGCTTTGGAGTGTATTGCCCGTCTTTAAGTGACAACCCGCAAAAATTGGCCCGTTGGGGGTGGTGCGAGAAAGCGGGAGACCGTTGGTGGCCGGCTTTGGCTAATGCCTATATGCTGAGCGTTGTTAAACGAGAAGAAAACCCGGGATTAATTGGGAAACTCATTCCGAAGACTGGATTATTGAAAAAAGAGTGGGCAGGCCAAACGGTAGCCACTCGAAATAGCAATAGTTAAGATTTAAATCTCAGGAATGTTTAAGGCCGGACTAAACGAGCCAGCTATGACTTTGTATTTTCAGACTGCTTATCAAGTTACCTATTAAGGACAAATTACTGAATTTTTGAGAGTTTTCGTCACGACTAAAAAGAGCTCCTTTTGCTACAACTCCTTGAGTTGAAGGCGCTGAGTCACAATAAGAGTGAAAGAGTCTTTTTTTCAGTTTTGAAAAACTACAACTTTTTAATGATTTTTTTGCCAGCAGGCGTGATGTCTATGCAGGGCGGTTGAATTTAGCGAAGTGTTTTGAGTGACTTGGGCAGACGATTAGTCGAGTGTAGTGGACGTTTATTTTGAGGTTAAGTCCCAAATAGTATTGCAGAAAGATCAGATTAATTAGAGAGTTAATACACCTAATAAAGGCAGGGACGGCAGTTTTTTTAGAATCTAAACATTCTCTGAGACGCTCAATTGTTAAAATACATCGCTTTGAAACAGTATTGTCTATCATGGAAAAAGTAGAACGTAAATTGCACATTTGGACTGATGGCGCTTGTAAAGGAAATCCGGGCCCTGGTGGTTGGGGCGCTTATTTGGTCTGGGGCGAAAAAAGTCTGGAACTTTGTGGGGGCGAAGCACAGACCACCAATAACCAAATGGAGCTCACGGCGGTAATTGAAGCACTATCGGCCATTAAGCGTCCGGTGCCCATGGTGTTGCATTTAGACAGCCAGTACGTCAAAAACGGAATTTTGGAGTGGTTGCCGCAGTGGAAGCGCCGTGGTTGGAAAACGGCCGCAGGTAAACCCGTGAAGAATGTCGAATTGTGGCAAACATTGGATGAGTTAGTGAGTGCGCACGATATTGAGTGGCGGTGGGTAAAAGGTCATGCTGGAGAACCCGGCAATGAAAAAGCCGATGAATTGGCCAACCGCGGAGTGCCTCAAACAAATTAGACAAAGGAAAGAGTAGAAGATGGCTAAAACCTATAATCGACAGGTTGCATTGGATACTGAAACGACCGGTATGGATATTGAAGCGGGTAACCGTTTGATTTCCATAGGCTGCGTGGAAATTGTCGGCAGATCCATTACGAAGAGAACTTTTTATAAGCTCATTGACCCGGAAAGAGAAGTAGAAGAGGGGGCAGCAAAAGTTCACGGCTATACGTGGGATAAATTGAAAGGTAAGCCATACTTTGTCGATATCGTAGATGATTTCTTAGCCTTTATTAAAGGCAGTCAGCTGATTATTCACAATGCGGGCTTTGACGTTGCGTACCTTAACATGGAATTGGCTCGCATCGGCAAGGGGCCTGTGACGGATTACTGTGAGGGCGTGCTTGATACACTGCCTTTGGCAAAGTCGCTTCGTCCAGGTCAGCGCGTCAGTTTGGACGCTCTTTGCTCAGCTTACGGCATCAACAATACCGATCGTACGCTTCACGGTGCTTTGATTGACGCCAAGCTTCTCGCTCAAGTCTATTTGGCAATGACTCGAGGACAAGAGACGCTCGATATCACTGCTGTGGATATGAAAAGTCTGCCTGCCATGCCCGATGTAAGTAAACTGCGCGTCGTTAAAGCAAGCGAACAAGAAGAGGCGCTTCACCTTAAAACGCTTGAAGCGATAGACAAAGAAAGTAAGGGCAATTTAGTCTGGAAGATTGAAGATAAAACACAGGCTCTTTAATTTTTAACAGCGCATCAGGTCAAAGTTTTTTCAAAAACTTTCGGATTTTGTTACAAAAATGTCCCTTTAAGACTGTATTAGTCCTAATGCGACCAGGGTAAAGCTTAAGGTAACATTAAGCATCAAAAATAACCGGTAGTGAATCTTAAAAATGAATTTAAGATCTGTTTTAGTCATTTCTGCCGCGGCAGCAGTGGTGTTGGCAGGTTGCGGGGATAAGAAGGTTGCGACCGAAAGAGCGCCAATTGAAGTTCAAACACTGACAGCAACACCGACAACGGCTTTTCGCTGGGTGGATACGTTCGGGCAAACAGAAGGTGCAGAAGAAGTTGAAGTTCGTGCTCAGGTTTCCGGGGTGCTTCGAAAGTTAAATTTCAAAGAAGGAGAGCGGGTAAAAGCCGGCCAAACGCTATTTGAAATTGAAAAAGAACCTTATGAAGCACAACTAAGACAAGCTCGGGCTCAGACTCAGCAGGCTAAAACAGAGCTTGTGAAAGCCCAGCGCGACGCCAAGCGAGCTTCTGAATTAATCAAGGTCAATGCGGTGAGTCGTCAGGAGTATGACGATGCGCAAAGCGCTTTGGCAGTGGCAAAAAGTGCATTGGCTCTCGCGCAAGCTCAGGAGCAAAATGCACAAATTGATCTCTCGCACGCTATGGTGCCCGCTCCCGTTGACGGCATTGCTGGAAAAAGTGAAGTCAATGTTGGCTCACTCATTACGTCCGGAACGACTCTTTTAACCTCTATTACGCAACCTGATACTTTGCGAGTGTCCTTTGCGATTGGTGACAAAGCGCTTGCGGGCGCCAAACTGACTAAAGATAATCTGGTGAGGGTTTTCTATCCTGATTCCAAAGAGTTTTTACCTGCAAAACTCGACTTTATCAGTCAGCAAGTCGATGCCTCTCGAGGCACACTTCGTTTGCGTGCCATTTTGCCTCCGACCGATCGCTTCCTGCCCGGCCAATACGTGCAAGTGCGCCTTATGATGGGTGAGTATAAAAATGCTTATCTCGTTCCCCAAGGGATCGTGCGTCAAAAGTCTGACGGCACCTACGCGGTCTACGTGATGCAGGAGGGGACGGCAAGAGAACGTAGTGTCACCTTGGGTAATTGGGAAGGTAAGGACTGGATTGTGACGGCAGGTCTTAACCCTGGAGACAAGGTGATTACGAACCAGATTTTGAGGCTCAGGGAAGGCATCCGCGTGAAAGAGAAAGGTGCCGAACCAGCCTCTTCACAAGAGCAGGCTAAATCCAATGCGTCTTAGTCGGAGGATTTGATGCTTTCGCAATTTTGTATCCGCCGACCGATTTTTGCTTCCGTGATGTCGATTTTAATCGTCCTCGCGGGGTTGGTTTGTGCGCGTATTTTACCGTTGTCTCAATACCCGGATATTTCGCCTCCGAGTGTTTCTATTTCAACAAGCTATGAAGGTGCAGACGCTCAGACGCTTGCGCGTACGATTGCGGCACCGATTGAAGATCAGCTCTCTGGTATTGAAGGGTTGCAGTATTACACGACCTCTTTGCGCTCTAACGGCGACGTGCGTATTTCCTGCACGTTTGAGGTGGGTATTGACCCTAATGATGCCATGCTGGAAATCAATAACCGTGTGAGAACTGCTGAAAGACGACTTCCGGAGACAGTACGTCAAAACGGTGTAACAGTGAGAAAGCGCTCGGAAGAAACGCTTTTGATGATGGCACTCACTTCGCCTGACGGCTCTATGAACCCAACACAGATGGCTGACTACGCAACGCTAAACATCGTCGACGATTTAAAGCGTATTCCGGGTGTGGGTGACGTGAGCATCTTTGGTAACGTGCAGGGCGCCATGCGCATTTGGCTCAATCCCGACAAAATGGCGCTTTTGGGCGTGACGGTGGGAGACGTTGAAAATGCAGTGGATATCCAAAACCAACAATATGCAGCTGGCCGTGTGGGAGCGGCTCCCACCACTCCTGATCAGCAACTTTTTTATACCGTCACAACTGAAGGGCAGCTGCTCACTGAAGAAGAGTTTGGCAACATTACGATTCGATCCGACGGTCCGGAGGGCATTATCCGTTTGAAGGACATCGCCCGGGTGGAAGTCGGTAAGCGCAGTTACGACTCTTATAACCTTTTAAATAGTGCTCCGGCTATTACCGTTGCGGTGTATTTGCAAACGGGTGCTAACGCGATGAGCACAACTGAGCTTGTTAAAGAGCGGGTGGCCGAATTAGCTCAGCACTATCCCAAAGGCCGGATTACCCATACGATTACGGACGATACAACGATTTTCGTTTCAGCCTCTTTGCACGAAGTGGCAAAGACTTTGATGGAAGCAGGGCTTTTAGTACTCCTTGTGGTTTATCTTTTCCTTCAGAGTTGGCGTGCTACTTTAATTCCTATGATCGCGGTACCGGTTTCTTTGATCGGCACGATGGTGGGGCTGTGGGCTTTTGACTTTTCTTTAAATACGTTGACGCTTTTTGCCATGACACTGGCTATCGGTATCGTTGTTGACGATGCCATTGTGGTGCTCGAAAACGTTGAACGTATTATGGTTTCCGAAGGTGTTTCGGCAAGAACAGCAGCTAAGCGCGCTATGAAAGAAGTAGCTGGGGCCTTGGTAGCGATTGTGCTCGTACTTTCGGCTGTGTTTGTGCCGGTGGCCTTTTTGGGTGGCATGGCAGGTGAACTTTACCGCCAATTTGCGGTCACGATTACGATTTCTGTGGCTATTTCCGGTTTTGTGGCCCTGACGCTTACTCCGGCGCTTTGCGCAATTTTGCTCAAGCCCAGAACGAAAGATCCGGCCAAATTCTTCCAGCGCTTTAATTTGGGCTTAGGGCGCTTTACGAAACTCTTCCAGCGAGTGGTGGGACTGGCGCTGCACCATAGACTCGCAAGCGGCGTCATTCTTCTTGCTGTCATTGCTGCCTGTTGGCAAATGGTGCAGATTACCCCGACCTCTTTTGTCCCTCGTGAGGACCAGGGTGTGGTGCGTTTGAGTCTGTCTTTGCCTGAAGGGGCTTCGCAAACCAGAACAGAAAGAGTCTCTGATGAGTTGCAAAAGAAAATGGGTCAAATTGAAGGGGTCGAGTCGGTTTTGACCTTAACAGGTTTTGACACAGTAGCCAATGATACGCGTCAGAATGCAGCCACTTTTGTTTTAAAGCTCAAGCTTTGGGATGAAAGACAAAATACTGCTGCTGACGTTGTCAGAATTCTCACGAAGATGGCCGAAGACATTACCGAAGGGCGTGCCACGGCTTCAACACCTGCTCCGATTAGGGGCTTAGGGTCTTCCGGAGGTTTTTCGGGCTTTTTACAGTCACGCGAAAGTGATGACCCAGTACAGCTGCAACAAGTGGCAGATAACTTTATCAGTGAATTGGAACGCTCGCCTTTACTTACCGGTGTGCGTCATACCGCAATGGCAGAGTCGCCAATGCTGCTTGTTAATGTCGATGAAGCCAAGGCTTTGGCGATGGGCGTCTCCATTTCCGATATTTACGACACGTTGGCAGCTTTTATGGGTAGTACCTACATTAATGACTTTACCCGTAACGGCAAAATTAACCGCGTGATCATGCAAGCCGATACCGAATATCGGATGAAACCGGAAGATTTAGGACGCTCCTGGGTCCGTAATAGTGCCGGGGAAATGATTCCTATGTCGACACTGGTGTCTTGGCAAAGAACTTCAGGTGCAGAGACAATGTCTCGTATGAATGGATACTTGGCTGCACGCTTTATGGGTGAAGCAAGTCACGGAGTCAGTTCCGGTGAAGCGATTGCTGAGGTAGAAAGAATTGGCAATGAGGTGCTCCCTGAGGGCTATGCTATTGGCTGGACGGGCCAGGCCTTCCAGGAAAAACGACTTGGAGCCTCGGCTTCGACTGCCTTTGTCTTTGGCATTATTGTCGTGTTCCTCATTTTGGCTGCACAGTACGAGCGTTGGTCTTTGCCTATTGCCGTGGTGCTGGCTGTTCCCTTTGCAGCACTCGGAGCATTGATAGCAACATATTGTCGGGGTCTATCAAACGATATTTACTTTCAGATTGGTCTTTTAGTGCTTGTAGGTTTGTCGGCTAAAAATGCTATTTTGATTGTGGAATTTGCGGCTCAAAAATTAGAGCAAGGTAAAAGCGTATTTGATGCGGCTCTTGAGGCAGCTTCTTTACGTTTGCGTCCGATTTTGATGACCTCCTTTGCTTTCATCTTGGGTGTAGTGCCTCTTGCCTTGGCAACCGGGCCGGGTGCAGCAGCGCGCCAATCAATGGGAACGGGTGTGCTGGGCGGTATGCTTGTTGCAACCTTCATTGCCATTATCTTTGTACCGGTTTACTTTACCTGGTTTGTTTCTAAGAACCCGGTTCGCCGTGAAGAAGACGATGATGAAGGAGCCTCTCCCTTCTTGAGTCATCCTGAAAAACCGGAAGACTCTCAGCACTAATGGTTTTTCAGGTTTGATTTTCTTAGTCCCCGGGGAGCAAAAGTTTCTCGGGGATTTAATTATCTGGAATTAAATAAATTGTCCTATAAATGTGCTGTTAATAGATTGAAGATAAAAATATAACAGATATGCTTTATATGTTTTTGATAATTTAATGTTATAGGTTCAACTATCTGTACTGGCGGGCCTGGGGTGGCTTAAAAAGAATCTTAAATAGATCTGGACACCATCGGAATCATATTGATTTAGCTTATTGAAAAGAAAAAGGTGGCGAAAAGTTTCGCCACCGGACTATAACGAAGTATAAAGTTAATTTTCAGGGGTTATTTCTTTCCAGGCTCGGCTGTCGAACATAGAACCTTTAATTTCCCAAAGGTGCTCCATTCGGTACTCGTTTGCCGTCTGTCCATCAGGAACAAAAGTCATTCGCACCTCTTTATTGACACGAATAGGTTTGCGATCAATATCGGCAAAGATAAATTTCATCGTATCCACAATCCCTAAATGATCATCGGAGATCGTAAGCTTTGCATTAGGATTCGCCTGAACGGATTTAATCAGCAAAAGCGAACTTGGACGCCCGATCTCACCTTTTTCCTGATAAACGTTTGAAAGTTCAGGTACGGTGCCTGAGCTATGATCAGAGACGACGACAATCGTGGAATTGTCAAAAATATTTTTTTTTCGCATCCAATCAAACCAACGGCCAAGAGTTGCAAGCGAGCAGACCTCTGCTGCCATCTGTCCCTCGGGGATACCATCAGCACGTACGCCCGGCGTTTCGTGGTTTAAGAGCCGGCAGGAACCGGGCTCTGTAAACCAGGGGTAGTGGCTTAACTCAGAGTCAATAAATTTGAACGTATTTTTCTCTGCCCGCGTATTAGAGATTTGAGGCAGTAACTCAAAAAGCGCCAAATCACGATAAAGGTTATAGACGAGTGCTGCAGTACTTTCACCCATCAGTCGTTCTATCCAGCGGCCGTCTTTATAAATGAAATTTTTAAGACTCCAAGGCACGGAATTAAAAAGACTTACGGCAATGAGAAAACTATCACTGTTGCCTCGATTAATTTTGAGGTTGTTTTGAGTTGAATAAAGGCGGACATAGCTTTCACCGATATTACGGATTAAAAGCGGGTCGTGATCGGTGTATTTGGCTAGACGATTTCTTTCAGTCCAGTTGCGTTCATACAAAACTGAATCGTAGCCCTTGCCGAAGCGATTTAAAGTATCGGCAAATCCGCGGTTAATTTTTTCAGCAAGTGTGAGGTCTTTTTCCTTATTAAGTTCCCAAGGTGTACAGGCTTCTCCGCACACGATAGAAGGCAAACTCGTTAGTGTGGAAGGCCCGGAAGCCAGAGCCTCTCGGTACCAGGTAAAGCCGCGGTATTGTTTTTGCAGTATCGGATTTTCTGCCATGATGCGATCTAAGTGGCGACCCGCAAAAGCATCTAGCATTACAACAACCACGTTATGGCCCTTTTGACTGAAACCGAAAAGCCTGTCATTGTATTGAGGCAATTCAACCGATTCTTCATTTTCAGCCTCGCGTGACCATGCCGCTTCACTAGCTTTGAGCATTACGATGGAATTGACTATAGCGCCCACAATGCATAAGACAATGATCATTTTGACCCAGGCGACTTTGCCTGAACGGATAAGCCAAATAAAGACCACGCTGAAGACCGCAACAACTGCTATATCCACCAACACATTCACTGAACGAAATAAAGGATCCGTATTGGTGATGATAAAAGCCTGAATCGTTCCGACATTTAATGGTAGCAAGAAGGCATAAATGGTCATCAATAAGGACACAAAGGCAAGGGTATAGCCAGCACAGGCAGCCCACCCGGTGATTTCAAAGAGCTTAGTGATGCACCACATGACAACACCAGCGATTGCTACACATAAAAGGAGCATTGCCAGTACTTCTTCAATGCGTGAAAAGCCTTCGGGAGCTGTTGTATAGGCTTGAATCGGCAGATAAAAACTCAAAAGAATGACAAGCCATATAGCAGCTGGCGTCAATAACGTTGAGGGCTTACTTTTTCCGGGATAAAGTAGTTCGCTAAAACCTACTTTAAAGTGGGTGATGATCAATGAGACCATGAGAAAAGCAATGCCTGCTGACAACGAGAAATAGTGGCGATTGGCACCACCGAAATTCCAGCGTCCCCAAACTTTAAATTCGTAGTAAATCAAGAATAAAACCAAAATGAGTGCAATGGGGTGCTTCCAAAGCTTTAGACGGATGGCTTCAAAAATGGCTAAGAGCCCGATCAAAAGAAAAGCATAGTCCGAAGCGCTGCTTAAATTAAGTTTGATTGCATCGCCTAAGAATGTAATTTGGTTGCTACTTAGTAATCCGAAAGCCGCAGCCAAAATCCAGAGGTAAAAGAGATAGCCGTCTTTAATCTGGCATGATGTCCTTGGTTTGGCTTCTTTCTCAGTAAAAGCAAAGAGACGCTCAAAGACCGAAGCGATGAAGCGGCCCAAGCCTAAAAGTTTGAGACTAAAGTGATGTACGAGGTCATAGACAATATTTTTAGCCAAGGAAAAAATATTGTTAAACGTCCAATATAAAACAAGACCAGAAGCAGCGTTATATAAGAGCACCAGAAAGAGTGCGGCCATTGCGTAGAGTTGGTACTTGTCTCGCTTAGAGAGATTTTTTGTATAAATCAGGGCACTTGCGATATTGATGATCGTCATCAATATCGGCATGAAATTAATAGAAAAGTCTCCAATTTTGAAGATTTCATCGGGCTTTGATAAATCTGTCAGACCCAAGAAAGAAACCCCTTGCAAAGGAGCAAAGTGGCTTAAAAAATGATAGGCCGCAAAGAAAAAAGGAATTTGCAGGAAAAAGCCAATACTGGAGCGCAAAGTCAGAAGCGGAGAGTAACCTGCCTGACGGTGCATCGTAGTAATCATGGCAAAGCGCTCCTGACCTTTATAGGAGCGTTTAATCATTGCTTCTTTGGCTTCAAAGGTTTTGCGAATAGCTCGCTCTTCTTCCTGCCAGGCTTCAGCTTTCATGTAGATGGGCAAAATCACAAAGTTGACGATTAAGCTCATCACAATGATGGCCCAGCCCCATTGCTGAGTTATATCAAAGCCCCAGAGCAAGGCTTTATGCATCCAGTATTCAAGCGGGGCAATAAAAAGGGTATATAAAAAGTCAATCATTTGGATTTTTTCTCAGCTTGAAGGCTTTGAGCTAAGTGAATCAGGGCTTCGGCAATGGGATTGCCCGCACAACCGAAATTAACGACGTTTTTGTTGCGCAGGGCTTCAATTCGACCGGCCAAATCTTCGTGTCGAGATAAAAGGTCTCTGACCGTAGCAGGAATGGATTGTTCCTGACCAGGATAAATTCTGCGTCCGAGGCTGTCTAAGGACTGCATTTCCCAAGCTTCATGGGGAATTTCCCAAGCCTCAAAACCGTCTTTCATCGGACCGCTTCCTACAGAAATTACGGGTCTTAGGAAAATAAAGGCAAAGTCAAAAATAACGCCCGAGACATCAGAAATCATCAATTGTGCCCGACTTAGGCTCTTAAAGCCGTCAGGATTGCGGTCCCATTCAATATTCGTATAACCCTTGAGCTCTTCGGTAAGCTCATCCATGAGCGTTTTATCCGAAATGAAGCTTTGGGGATGAGGGCGCAAAATGACATGGTAACCAGCTTCGGCTAAAAGCTTAGGAATCATCGATCCTGTACGAGTGAGCAGTCCGTTTTTACCCCATGTAGGCGCAATTAAAATTGTGTTCTCATCGGGCTTCATGTCTGGTGTTTTTCTGGCAACCATTCCGTCAAAGTAAGGGCATCCGAGAAGTGGTAAGTCCTTGGGTGCGGTGTGACGCTGAGCTTCCAGAGAGCGCAAACTTTTTACTTGAGCGGGACCCGCGCAGTAAACCGCATCATAGTAGTCAAAGCTATAGAACTTATAAGTGTGGATATCGCCCGCAGCGTGCACGATGTGCACATACTTTTTAACGCCAGCTGAGCGGCGGATTTGAAGCACATCGATGCCGGGAGTGGTAAGCACAAACACATCGGCTTCTAAAAAGCCAAGCGCTGTATAAGCGGTCTGACCCTTACCGATAAATTTAGCGTGCACCCACTTTTCAAGGCCGCTATTAAAGACTGGATCATTTTCATCGCTGGTGAGGTACGTAACGCGTGTTTGTCTTTTTGCCAGTGCTTGCAGTACCGGTTTAAATGTAGACCAGTAGGCGGCTGACTCTGCATAAAAAACAATGGAATTATTCTTTAAATCGTCTTCTTTGCCCTTAATTTTGAAAAAGACTGAGCGCATCATGCCGGGAAGCTTTCTGATGAGAAAGTAGCCGCTGGATGTGAGACCGATTAACACAGAAAGAAGCATGCTGCCGGTACCCGGATCAAGGTAGGCCCAGGCGTTAATCGGACAGTAAAGCGCCAGTGCAATGGCAAAAAATTTAAAAAAACGGTCAAGTATTTTCATAAATTATGGAATCAATCTGATCATAATAAAGCGCACAGCCAGAGCAGAGCAAAAAATGAGAGTCGACATGGCTGCCCCTTCGGAAAGAAAGCCACTGTCAATCATCTGAATGGTGGCTACGGCTGCCGGCATCGTTTGCGGAGTATACAAAAAGACAACTGCTGATATGGTTGTCAAAGCCGAGGCAAAGAGATAACAAAATACTTCTCTTAGGCCAGTCCTTGATAGAGGAAGAACAACTCGGTAAAGCGTTTTCCAACGTGAAACCCCTAAACTTAATCCCACGGTTTCATAGCGTGAGTCAATACCCTCCAAGGTATTGACCGCGGTCAGGTGACTTACTGTAAAAAGGTGAATAACGGTATTGAAAATTAAAAGCATCATGGCACCCGCCGTGCCTTCAAAAACGCTTAGCCCAGCAAAACTTAAAGCGAAAGCTAAGCCTAACACCGTTCCAGGAATACAGAGAGGAAAACGAGTAAGTACCTCATAACACTTCGAAAAGAGTGGGGCAATACATAACAATCTTTTTTCAATGAGTGCACCAGCAAAGGCCATTACAGTACCGAAAATAGCTACGCCGGTTGCCAAAATAAAGCTATTGCCCCATGGACTTAAGCCATAAGTGGAATTTTTAAATTCATAATTGGCCAAGGTAAGCTCAGGCACATAGGGCCAGAAAGTCACGAATGAGCCGTAAATCACGATGGCAATCGTCATGACTTCAAACAGAACAAAACTCCAGGAAAGAATCATTGAGAAAGTGAGCCAGGGTGTTTTGTATCCTACAAGCGTTTTAGCGGGGGTAAGAGCTGACTTTTTCTTAGAAAAACGTGCTGTGAAATAAAAAGCTGTAGCAGCCGGGGCTAAGAGCCAAAGACTTAAAAAGACAGCTGCTGGCGTATTTTGTGTCCCAATAGCTTGATTGTAAATTTCCGTGGCAAGCATTGGGAAGGGGCCCCCTAAAAGTTTCGGGACACCGAAATCGGTAATGGTCAGTACGAAGGCAATCAAGAAAGCGTTAATCAGAGCGCCTCTAGAGTGAGGGAGTAATAAAGTAAAAAATTGTTTTACTGCCCCTACTGACAAGGAACGTGCAGCATCAAAAAGTTTGGCATCAAAGCGTTCCAGCGCCAACAAGCATTGCATTGTAGAGTGAGGTAGCGTAAAGACAAAAGCTCCCAAGAAAATACCCACTGCGCCGTAAAGGGACGTTTGAAAAATAATGCCATTGTGACCGAACAGATAAATAAGTCCGATCGCAGGCATGACTGAGGGTGCAAAAAGCGCACAAGGAAAAAGCGCTTTCATCAAGTAGGCCTGAGGCCCCCTTAAAGAAACAAGACTAAAAGCAATAACAAATCCCGCAATAGAGCTTAAAAGTCCAACGCAGATTCCCATCAGCATGGTGTTGATAAAGCTTCTCGTGTTATAGCCTGTGAGGAAATCCGCTAGTGTGGGCGCTTCAAAAAGGGTGAGAGCAAGCTTGGCCATCGGCCAGATAAGGCCAATAGCTAAAAGGAAAACTAACAGCAGGAAAACTCCTTGCGCGATACGCTCAAGCCTCATGCTGACGCTCCCCAAGAGCATGAACGAGCCGAAGGAATGCGCACGGCATAGAGTTTGCCTACCGTGAGGGAGTCTGCCACAGGGTTCGTGCGCGGAATCTGAGCAGTGACTTCTGTTTCAAAATCATTTAAAAGGAAGTGGGCAATAATGAAGTCGCCAGTAAATTCCTGACTGATAAGCTCTGCTGTAAAGGTTTCTTTTTCAGTAAGTGCTCTTTCGGTAGCCTGCATTACCTCAATATCGGCGTAGCGTACTCCGGTGAGTTTACCGCAGTTAATTTTTTCGGACCGAAAGATATTCATCCCTCCGACAAAGGTCGCAACAAAAGGTGTTGCTGGCTGATCATAGAGGCGGCTCGGAGTGTCAGCCTGCTCAATTTTCCCGTGATTTAAGATGACGATAAAGTCAGATAGTGCCAAGGCTTCATTTCTATCGTGCGTCACCATGACGGTGGTGATTCCAGCCTTTTGCTGAATATCGCGCAATTCACGACCGAGATTGGCCCGATTCGTAGGATCAAGGGCAGAGAGCGGTTCATCCAAAAGTAAAAATTTTGGTTCAATCGCAAGCGCTCTCGCGATGGCCACGCGCTGCTGCTGGCCGCCTGAGAGTTCCTGAGGAAAACGCTTTTCGAGACCCTCTAAGTGTGTGAGAGCGACTAGACGGTCAAGTTTTTCTTTTTTCTCTTTTGCAGAAACTTTTCTTGAAAGACCGTAGAGAATATTGTTTTCAACCGTCAGATTCGGAAAAAGGGCATAGTGCTGAAAGACAATTCCAATTCGCCTTTTTTCAATGGCAAGCTCCGTGATATCTTCACCTCGAAAAGAAATTTTCCCCTCAGTAGCAGATTCAAGGCCAGCCAAAATCATCAAAAGTGTGGTTTTCCCGCTTCCTGAAGGGCCCAGGATACAGGTAAAGGCCCCATCAGGGATATTTACACTGATGTCATTGAGCACTTTAGTTTCGCTAAAGCTTTTAGAAAGGTGCTCAATTTTAAGAAACAGATCCTTCATGGCCCCCCCTTTTATTTGTTTGCAATGGACTGCCAGCGAGAAAGCATCTGTGCTTTATCTGTGCCGGCTTTTTCAAAGTCAATCGGCAAAAAGTGTGAAGACAAGTCACGGCCTTTTTCGGTACTGAATCGATCAATAGCGGCAATGCCGCTAAATGAAGCGGCAATCTTTGCAACGCTTTCTGAGGCACAGAAGTCAAGAAACTTCTCAGCGGATTGCCGATGACGCGATCCTTTAGGTAAGGCAGAGCCTTCAGCGTCCCAGGCAATCCCTTCTTGCGGTTCAACTGTTTTAACAGGAATTGAAAAACGCATAAAGGGTCTCACAAAGGCTTCAGAAGTCAGTGCGATGGGAATTTCCCCTTGAGCGATCATAGAAGCAGGACGCGCGCCGGAGGCTGTGTAAAAGAGAATATTGTCGTGAAGTTTTTTTACGTACTCCCAGCCTTTTTCTTCTCCGAACCCTTGAATCCAGCCCAAAAGAAACATAAAACCGGTGCTGGAAGCTACGGGACTTGGCATGACAATTTTGCCTCTATAACGAGGGTCTGTCAGGTCTTCCCAGCTCTGGGGAATGGGTAGTTTTGCTTTTTCTAAAAGTTCGGTATTGACGCAAATAGATCCTCCCCACGCATTAATTCCGAACCAGGAAAAGTCTTTGGCTCTCATGAGAGGATTAATTTCTTCAGTATTTTTGGGTTTGTATGAAGTTAGGACTCCCTCAAGTCTTAGTCTTTCAAGAGCAATCGCTGAAAGACCTAAAATCACATCGGCTTTTGGGTGATCTTTTTCGGCTAAAAGTCGGGCTGTGATGGGGCCGGCGGAATCCCGAATATAGGTAATCTCGATATCGGGGTGCTGAGCTTCGAAAGTATTTTTATAAATAGATAAAAATTCAGGTTCAACTGCCGTATAGACAAGAAGAGGCTCTTTGGCGCAAGCAAAGTTTGCAAGTACCATAAAAAAAGCACTGAGCAGTCCGATGAGCCCCTTTTTTAAATGCATCATTCCAGACGGAATTCTTTTTTGATGGATTCAATAAGAAAACGAGCAACTTTGTCGGATGCTTTAGAGGGCTTAGCATCAGTATTCATTTCAATTAAGCTGTCAAGCACTCGCTCTCGCAAAATAGAAGAACTAATGCCTTCCGTGCGGGGATAAATCACCAATTTATCTTTAGGAATGTGGTTGGAGTTATCGGCCCCGTGCACAAGATAATCGCACTTTTGTTCAAGCATATATTCGTAAGAAATAAGCCAAGGGCTGGGGACAACCTCCTTGACGTAGCGGATCGATTCGAGTATTTCTTTTCGCTCGTCAAAAGTCAGTTCAGGCGTGTAACCCTTGGTACGCTTGATTTCATCATCTGTTGTCAGAGCAACAACCACATCACCGATTTCTGCGGCTTTTTTCAAAAGACGGATATGACCGTGGTGAATGAGTGTGGCAGACATATCCACCATGACACGAGGACGCTTATCTTCTGACATAAAAACTCCGAAAACTTCACTCCATTAGCAGCTTTTGGCTGAAGGCAAAGAGAACAATTCTCAGAAATATAGCCTCCCATTGTAATATTGGCGTCAAATTCGCGTCAAAAATGTATCAAAGAGTCATCCAACAGTGAAAAAACTGTCAAACAAGATCTTTTTGTCTTTAGAAAAATTGAACGGGAGAGGCTAAGTTTTTTAATAAAGCCACAACACTCCATGCAGTAGAGGTACTAGACCTGGGATTGGCAGGATCAGGGCGGCCTGCAACCGTTAATTCAGTGCGCATGAGTTTATTTTTTAGCACGATGTGGTGAATATTTTCTGTAGTGTTCGGATCGCTTGTGATTTGAACAGTAGCCTTGTTTAAGGAATCAGCTGCAAGAGCAGCCGCGACAGCGACGTTCACATTTTTTGGGAAACCGTCAATAGCTTCCTGAACTGATCCGGTAAAGACAATCTGCTCACGATCTACGGGTAACGTTTTACCTTTAAGATAGGGGGCACCTTCGAGACTTTTCGGAGCTTTTCTATTACCGATTTCAATTTGTACATCACCCATTAATGCAAATGTTTGCATTAAATCAAGCGCCCCGATGGCGCCGTTCGGAAGATAAACCTTTCGGTGATTTTTTTGAGCATATTCCGTTAGATTATGGCGAAACTCATCATCAGCCATGGCACCGATGGAGGCAATGATTAGATCTGAGCCATGCTCTAATACCGGTAAAGCGTATTCTTTAACAGCGTCGCGTCCTGCAAACTCAACAACGATATCCGGAAAGCCAGATAAAAGTTCATCAATACTGGTGCAGGCATCAGCATCCAAAGTTTGCGCTAAGGCATTAGCGTGCTCAGGGTTTCTCGCCATGACTGCAACAATACGATAATTATCCGCTAAAAGTTTCTGGGTTTGAGTGCAAAAAATTTTTGCAAGCGCACCGGCACCGATCACAGCAATAGTTTTCATATTAAGACTTCTCCAATCTAACCGAAATCATGATTGAGTTTAATCTTTTTGAGCCAATAGCTATAGTAAGACGGTAAAAAGGTTTGAACATCAATGCCGTAAGCCTGAGCTAAAGCCTCAGCTATTTTGGGGGCATTCATAAATTCAGGTTTGGTTTGCGGCATTTTGTCAACTGTTGCAATGAATGAGGAAAGCACTCGTCCTAGGTCGCGCACAACCCATTTCATAGGAGTAATAGATGAGAAAATTTGAGCAGAGTCTAAATCCCAAAAGCCCATTTCGTTACCCTGGACATAAAAATTGGCTAGCTTCATGTCGCCATGAGTGATATGAGCCTCATGTAAACGTCTGAGTAACTTCCCAGCATTAATAAGCAGGTCAAGGGAGTTTGGCTGTTGCTTTAGGACGGAATCTGCCGTTTGAGCATCTTTTAGAGCTTCGGTGATGATGTAAGAGTCCGATATTAACTGCAATGTTCTTCTTTCACCCATTGCAAAAACTTTGGGTGTTCCGATTTCAGCCAGCTGAAGTTTCTTTTCCACTACAGCTGTCCAATAACTCCTTGAAGGTTGAATGAAATAGCGAAACCGTAAACCAAAAGCTTTTTGATGAAAGCGAACGTGTTTTCCAAAAAACGTTTGATCGTTAACAGTAAATAAGCTTGCCGTTGACTTTTTGGAATGCTTTTGAATATTGCCCTTTTCGATGATTTCATCAATACTCGAGGCTACAGACAGTAAGTTGTCCTGAAACTGTCCGGCTAAAACATGATAGTCAAGGTTGCCAACTTGGACAGATTTTGTGCCAGAGGCAATGTCTAGTAGTTCTGTTAGATCGGGGCTCCAACGGGTATACATAGTTACTTTCCGATTCTCAATAACACAGTTGATTTTATTTTAATTATGCTAGAGCTTAATCCAATAAGGAGCATGATCACTGGGTTTAGTCCACTTTCTTGGCGCTCTGTCAATATCGACAGCTTGAATAGAATTTTTTAACATGTCAGATACCAAAATGTGATCAATTCTTAATCCATGATTTTTGGGGAATCCGAGCATTCGATAGTCCCACCACGTATAGCGTTTCTCTGGCTGATCAAAAAGTCTGAAGGAGTCATTTAAGCCCAAGGAAAGCAAATTCTGAAAAGCTTGACGCTCTTGCGGAGAGACAAGAATATTACCTTCCCAACCCTTGGGATCCCAGACATCTCTATCGTCAGGTGCAATATTAAAGTCTCCTAATAAGGCTAAATTCGGAAAGCTCTTCAGTTCTGACTTAAGCCATTGTGTGAGCGCTTCTAACCATGCTAATTTATAGTCATATTTTTCAGAGCCCACTTCAGAGCCGTTGGGAAAATAACCGCAGACAATCCTTAAATCTTGTGAACCAGACTTAAATGTTGCAGCGATTAAACGCTTTTGCTCATCGGGAAATGAAGGAATGTTTTTTTGAACTTCTAAGGGCTCCGAAATTTTGTCTTTGCGATAAAGAATCGCCACACCGTTATAAGTCTTTTGTCCCGACCATATTGCTCCATAGCCATCAGCTTCAAGCGCTTCAATAGGAAAAGCCTCATCGGTCAATTTCAGTTCTTGTAAGCACAGAATGTCTGTTTCGGAGAGCTTTAACCACTGCAAAACATGAGGCAGTCTCATTTTGAGGGAGTTAACATTCCAGGTGGCGATTTTCATCTCAAAATCCTCTACTTAGCAATAGGTTTAATTCCGCTATGACGCAAAAGTGCATCAATTTTCGGCGCTCTTCCACGGAAAGCGATAAAAGAATCCATTGCAGGGCGGGAGCTACCAACTGCTAACACTTCGTCAAGCCACTTTTTGCCTGTCTGTGGATTTAAAATACCGGTCTCTTCAAATAAGGAGAAAGCATCACTGCTTAAAACCTCAGCCCATTTGTAACTGTAGTAGCCTGCTGCATAGCCGCCAGCAAAAATATGACTAAAAGAGTTGGGGAAGCGGTTGTAGTCAGGTTGATGGGTAACAGCCACTTCTTTGCGTACTTTGAGTAAAAGACTTTGGATTGAGTCTTTGGCTGGATCAAATTCAGTGTGAAGCAACATGTCAAAGAGACCAAATTCCAATTGGCGAACCATTGCCATCGCACTTTGGAAGTTCTTAGCAGCGAGCATTTTGTCATACAAAGAACGAGGAAGCTTTTCGCCGGTTTGAACATGCGAGGTTAGATTTTCAATGACAGTCCAGTCCCAAGCAAAGTTTTCCATAAATTGGCTCGGGCACTCAACTGCATCCCATTCGACTCCGTTAATGCCGCTTGCTGCAGGTTCCTCAATGCGGCTTAGCATATGGTGCAGACCGTGCCCGAATTCATGAAAAAGTGTTAGTACATCATCATGAGTAAGAAGCGCGGGCTTATCACCAACAGGCTTGGCAAAGTTGCAGACTAGGTAAGCGACTGGAGTCTGCAATTCTCCATAAAGGCGATTTCGCGTTCGGTCATTATCCATCCAGGCGCCGCCTCGTTTGTTGGGTCTTGCATAAAGATCCATGTAGAACTGTGCAATCTTTTCACCTTGTGCATTTTCAATGCGAAAGAACTGAACGTCAGGGTGCCAAACTGGTGCGCTATCTTTCACAATGCGGATATTAAAAAGCGTTTGCACCAGTCCGAAAAGTCCTTTAAAAACGGCAGACAATGTGAAATATTGCTTGACCTCTTGATCAGAGAATGCATATTGAGCTTCACGAAGCTTTTCACTGGCGTAGGGCAAGTCCCAGCTTTGAGGATCATCAATACCGAGTATTTCTTTAGCAAAGGTTTTCACTTCTGCCATATCAGCTTTAGCTTGAGGCAAACTCTTTTGAGCAAGATCTCTAAGAAAACTTACGACTTCTTGAGGGCTCTTAGCCATCTTTGTTGCTAAGGACACCTCTCCGTAGTTGCGATAGCCCAACAATGAGGCTTCCTTGGCACGCAACTCAACGATGCGGTTCATCACATTGTTATTGTTAAATTTTCCTTCAAAATCTAATTCTGAGGCACGCCTAACATACGCGTGATAGAGCGTTTCGCGCAGCTTTCGATTGTCTGCGTACTGTAAGACCGCTAAATAATGAGGAATTTGAAGGGTTATGCGGTAGCCTTTTTGATCAGCAGCTTCAGCTGTTTCCTTAAAAGAAGCGATGTCATCTGCGGGGATGCCGGCTAATTCTTTTTCATCTTCAACTAAAAGGCCGTAGGCGTTTGTTGCATCAAGGAGATTTTCTGAAAATTTTTGACTTTCTTGTGCAAGACTTTCTTTAACAGTTTTGAGTTCTGCTTTTTTGTCTTTGGGTAAGAATGCACCGGCAAGCTTAAAGTCAATCAACTCTTCATTGACAATACGTTGGCGGACTGCAGAAAGGTTTTTAAACTCTTCACTTTCTCTAATAGCCTTATATTTTTGAGAAAGATTACTTTGGGAAAGCCCAATCCAAAATTGAGTAACAATAGGAAGCGCTTCGTTATAAGCCTTTCTTAATTCAGGCTCATCACAAACACTCATCAAATGGCTTACAGCACCCCATGCACGAGATAAAGCAAGTGTTTTCTTTTCTAAAGGTGTAATGACATCTTCCCACGTAGCAGGAGTGGACTCCTTTGTGACGTTGTCAAGCACTCTTTGAGCCTCAGAAATTAAGGCTTTCATGCCGGGGACAATATGTTCAGGTTTAATAGAAGGAAAATCAATCAGATCATTAATAGTTAAAAGCGGATTCATACTTTTTAGAGAGCTGTTAATTAAACAGACCAATATTACAGGGTTTTAACCAATTCTTATAATTGGCAAAATAAAACTCAGAGCACCTCTTTTTATGAATACAGTATCCCCACAATCATTTTCTCGTCCTAAATATCGACCCGATATTGATGGTATGCGAGCACTGGCCATTCTGTCAGTGCTGATCTTTCACGCTTATCCGTCAAGCCTGCCAGGAGGTTTTGTAGGGGTAGACATTTTTTTTGTTATCTCAGGGTACCTGATTTCCAGCATTATTTTCAGAGGTTTAACGCTGGGGACATTTAGTTTTTTTGATTTTTATGCCAGGCGAGTTAGAAGAATTTTCCCAGCTGTCTCTGCTGTTATTGTGGGCAGCTTCATACTGGGCTATTTTCTTCTTCCACCTTATGTATTGGAGGAACTAATTGAAGAATCTCCCTACGCAGCTTTTTTTGTAGAAAATTGGCGTTTGTATGTTACGACAGGAGATTACTGGGGAACAGCCACTGAATTACAGCCCTTCATGCATTTTTGGTCTCTTGGGGTGGAAGAACAATACTATATTTTCTATCCATTGATATGCTTTTTACTTTGGAAAGTTAGTGCCAAAAGATTCCTGGCTAGCTTACTGTTGATGCTAGGAATTTCGTTTTGTCTGTGTCTTTACGATACTGCTAATGAACCTGTCAGAGCTTTTTACTCTTTACATACTCGCTTTTGGGAATTACTTATTGGCGGAGTGCTGGCCTATGTTGAATTGAAATGGCCTCAGTATAAGTCTTCTTTTAATTCGAAAGTGCTTAATAATGCTTTATCAATATCAGGGGTCTTTTTTATCTTAATTGCGATATTTTGGTTTAATGAAAATGAAAATTTCCCTGGTTGGAGAGCGCTTTTCCCTGTTGTTGGTTCTGTTTTGATTATTGCTGCAGGACAAGAAAACTATATAAATCGTTATATTTTTTCCAATAAATTAGCCGTTTTTGTGGGTTTAATCAGTTATCCACTTTATTTGTGGCATTGGTCACTCATTTGCATTGCCAGAAACAATTTGGCTGGGAATCAACCTGACGGGTTGTTGATGATCATACTGATTGCGTTAAGTTTTGCCTTGGCCTATTTAACGTACATTCTGATCGAAAGACCAATGAGAAGCAGAAAAGCCTCATGGTCCCTTGTCTTAGTTTTATTTGTTCTTTTAGCGCTAATTTCTTTGGGAACTAAAACTGCACTACGTAAGTTTGATACATTGCAGAACTGGCTTTATTCAGGATTATCTACAGAAGTACAAAATACTTTGAAAGAACTCCCTCGATCTGAGCAGAGAGATCAGAACTGTGAAAAGGTATTTGGTAAGGGCTATTCCGTTTGTAGAGCTACTACGAAAAATCCCAGTATTTTAATATTCGGAGATTCTCACAGTCACATAATGTGGAACTATATGTATAAACAAAATCAATTGCCTGGTTTATACATGGTAGGAATAGGAGGAACAGTATTTTTTGATAAGACGATGATCATTGACCCAAACAATAGTTCAGGAGGTGTGTACAAAATGAACCTCATGTCAAATGTTTGGAAATCAATTAGATCAAATCCAGATATTAAAACGATAGTGCTTAGAGGCTATTGGTCTGGAAACTATAGGTCAAATTTGTACTCATTCAAGCATCCCGATTTAAAAGGTAAGGAGCTTTATCTGCAGTTATGGCAGGATACTCTGTCCGAGTTAAATCAACTGAATAAACGAGTAGTTATTGTGCTTGACAACATTGATGTACCGTTTAACCCACTGACAAAATGTTCAAAAGTAGAGCGTTTTAGTCTTTTGAGTAAAGAGAACACTGATTGTGTTGTTAACTACGATGAGGTTAATCCCGATGATTTTTGGATAAGGGATTATCTCTATTCGCAAAGCCAAAAGTGGAATAACGTTGAGATCGTAGACGCTTGGGATGCACTTTGCGATGATCAAGGCTGTTACTTATCTAAAAACGGCGTTCCATATTATCGAGATGGAAATCACTTATCTGTTTACGGCAATGAAAAAGTCTGGAAGTTGATTGAAAAAACTTTAAACTCCTCGCACCATTTGGAAGAAATTAAGAAATGAATCCGCAATTTGTCCACCTTCGTATGCATTCTGAGTATTCCGTTACAGATAGTACGGTAAGACTCGACTCGGCTATTAAGAAAGTAAAAGAACAGGGTGTTGGAGCCCTTGGTTTAACTGATTTAAATAATATTTTCGGGGGACTCATTTTTTATACCCATGCTCGTAAAGCCGGTGTTAAGGCTTTAATGGGGTGCGACCTAGTTATTCAGAATGAAGCTGATAGAGAAAAGCCCTTCAGGATGGCTGTCATTTGTCAAAATCATGACGGTTATAAAAATCTTTGTGAAATTTTGACCCACGCTTGGCTTAAAAATCAGTACATGGGGCGCGGTGAAACAAAGATGGAGTGGCTTTTTAAGCACCATGAAGGTCTGATTTTTCTTTCAGGCGGTCCCGAAGGTCAAATTGCCCAGCTGTGTTTGGCTGGGAAAAAAGATGAGGCTATTTCTTTAGCTACGAAGATGAAAGAGGCCTGGGGAGATCGCTTTTTTCTAGAGTTGCAGCGGGCTGGACGCTCCTCAGATGAAGCAGTCGTTCGTTATCACTTAAGCATTGCGGATGAGTGCGATATTCCGGTAGTTGCAACCCATCCGATTCAGTTTTTAGAGCCTCAGGATTTTGATGCTCATGATATTCGTGTTTGTATTGCTCGGGGTGAAGTTTTAGCTGACAAGTCAAGGTCTAAGCTTTATTCCCCAGAACAGTACTTTAAGAGTCCTGAGGAGATGATCAGTCTTTTTGCGGATGTTCCTTCGGCTATTGCAAACACCGTTGAAATTGCTAAGCGCTGCAATTTGGAAGGTGTTTTAAGTAAACCGCAGCTTCCGCTTTTCCCGACCCCTGACGGGATGAGTTTGGATGATTACATTGATCAGCTCTCCCATGAGGGCTTGGAACAACGTTTAGAGTTCCTTTACCCAGATAAAGAGCAACGAGAAAAAGAGCGTCCCCGCTATGAGGAACGACTTCAGTTTGAACTCGGCATCATTAAGAAAATGGGCTTCCCGGGTTATTTCTTAATCGTGCAGGACTTTATTAACTGGTCTAAACGCAATGGCGTTGCAGTGGGGCCTGGGCGCGGTTCTGGTGCGGGTTCCCTTGTTGCCTATTCGCTGCGCATTACGGATATGGATCCGTTGCGTTACGACTTACTTTTCGAACGCTTCTTAAATCCAGAACGCGTGTCCATGCCAGACTTTGACGTGGACTTCTGTCAGTACAACCGTCAACGCACAATCAATTATGTGAAATCTCGCTACGGTGAAGATGCCGTTAGCCAAATTGCAACCTTCGGTACGATGGGAGCAAAGGGTGTCGTACGTGATGTGGGACGCGTTCTGGGTATTAGTTACAGCCTTTGTGATAAAGTCTCGCGCCTAATTCCTGCGCAACCCGGAAAGAGCGTCACCTTAGCTGAGGCTGTTAAAACTGTTCCAGATTTGAAAGATCTTATCGAAAAGGACGAAACGGTTGCACAACTTGTTGATAAGGCCTTACCTCTTGAAGGGCTTGTTCGTAATTTAGGGATGCACGCCGGTGGTGTTTTAATTGCACCGGGGAAATTGACAGACTTCTGTCCTCTTTATTCCCAAGACGAAAATCCTGATAACGTGATCAGTCAGTTTGACAAAAAAGACGTGGAAAATGTGGGTTTGGTGAAGTTTGACTTTTTGGGTCTGACAACACTGACTATCCTTGAATTTGCCATGCGCTTTATTCGTCAATTAGATCCAAAAACAACCCTGCGTCTTGAAGCGATTCCTATTGATGATCCAGAAACCTATCAGCTTTTCCAAACCGGTAACACGAGTGCCGTCTTCCAATTTGAAAGTGACGGTATGCGCAAGCTACTTCGTGACGCAAGACCGGACTGTCTGGAAGACCTCATTGCCTTAAACGCTTTGTATCGTCCGGGACCGATGGATTTGATTCCGGAATATATTGCTTGTAAGCACGGAGAAAAGGAAGTTCATTATCCGGATCCTCGTCTTGAGCCTGTTTTGAAAGAAACTTACGGCATCATGGTTTATCAGGAACAGGTGATGCGTGTGGCTCAGATCATTGGTGGCTACTCACTGGGTGGCGCTGATTTGCTGCGCCGTGCCATGGGTAAGAAGCAAGTCGATGAAATGAAAAGACAGCGCGCAGTTTTTATCAAAGGTGCTGTTGAAAGGGGAATGGCCGAGGATAAAGCAGGAGACCTTTTTGACTTAATGGAAAAGTTTGCGGGTTACGGCTTTAATAAATCTCACGCTTGTGCTTACTCTTACGTTGCCTACCAAACAGCCTATTTGAAAGTGCACTATCCTGCGCCTTTTATGGCCGCCAATATGTGTTTGGTGATGGATTCAGGTGAAAAGTTAAAGCATCTGATTGATGACTGTTTTGCCAATGACATTTCGGTACTGCCTCCTGATATCAATAAGAGCGATTGGGAATTTGTATCGACTTCGATGCATGAAATTCGCTATGGCTTAGGAGGCATTAAAGGTATTCCTAAAGATGCAGCAGAGGCGATTGTAAACGAACGCAATGCGCACGGCCCCTATAAAGATCTGTTTGATCTGGTCAGCCGTGTTGATCGAACAAATTTCTCCAAGCGCACGCTTTTATCCTTTATTCAAGCGGGTGTTTTTGACAGTCTAGAGCCTAATCGCGCAAAGCTTGCCGCCAATATCGATAATGCGATTGCATTGAGCGAAAGTGAGTCTTCTAATGCTGGGCAGGAAAGCCTTTTTGCTGATGTCATGGATGAGGTTCAGCCTGAATATATTGACGCGGAACCTTGGAGTGCTCATAAGGAGTTAATCGGAGAGCGTGACGTGATGGGGTGCGTGTTCAGAGGTCACTTTTATGGCGGCGTTCAGGAAGAGGCAGCCGCATTGCATCCGACACCTATTATCAATGTTAAACCTTCCCCCAAGAGTGTTAAACGCCGCGCGCCATCAATTCAAGTTGCGGGTATTGCTTCCAATATTAGGCAAAGCTTTAATAAAGAAGGCCGCTTAATGGGTAGTTTCACTTTGGATGATGGAACGGCAACGATTTCGGTAACTTGCTTTGGAGACGATTGGTTGCTTTACCGCAATATCGTTAAAAGTGATGAACTCGTCTTTGTGCGAGGCGGTGCCAGAGAAGATAGTTTTTCTCCCTCTGGCGTCAGCATTTCTGCGCGCTCAATTGAAGTTCCCGCAACGATTCGTGCAAAAAACGGCACGATATTGCAGATTGAATTAACGGATCCTAATTTTGACTTTGATTTATTGAAGACATTCCTTGAAGATCATCGACCTGATGTTGATGATGCGGGTTGTCGGGTAGCAATTAAAGTTATGGATAAGGGAGTGAAGGCATCCTTTGTGTTATCAAAAGATTGGGAAGTTTACTTAGATCAAACTTTACTAGATACACTTCGGGAAATCCCTGGTATAACTTACCATTTAGTCGATAAAAAGACGCAATAAAAATAAAAATTATGAGGATGCCCAAAATGATTGAATTACCAAATGATCAGTCTGATCCTTTGGTGGTCGGTGTTGGCCACCATAGGACTTGTTATATTCATCCAGAAGACCCGTCAAAATGTATAAAGGTTGTACACAATCCCTGTGAACATGCGACTGAAGAAATTAATCGAGAGCTCGCCTACTACAAGCGTCTTAATAAGTATCTGAGAGATTGGAGAGGAATTCCTAAGTATTACGGTACAGTTGAGACCAATTTAGGAACAGGCTATGTTTATGACAGAACCGTAGATTTTAACGGTCAGCCATCGCAGACCATGCAAGACCGTTATAGCGGGAAACAAATCCCAGAGCTTAAGCATGAGTTAGAAAAATTCGTAAAGGATTTGGAGCAATATATTTTGGACAATCGCATTGTAACCATGTCGATTAAGCCATATAACATTTTGTGTCATCGGTTAAGTGAAACAGAGGTCTTCCCTGTTATTTGTGATAATCTCGGAACCTCTGCATTTATCCCGATAGAAGTCTATTGCCCGTGGTTTTGTAGAAAGAAGCAGAAGCGCTTGTTCAAGAGATTAGAAAGTCTTCCTTTAATTCAACAAATCAGAAATTAATGACGAAGTTGTTCCAAGCGGAAAGCTTTTTCTGCTTGGTATTTCTTCATAAATTTTTTCCATTGTCTTTTAATTTTCATGCGTCCGAAAAAAGGACAATATATTGGTAGTGGAATAAATTCAGGAGAACCAAAGCCATCAACAAACACAATTCGATTAATTTTTTGTTGATTATCAACTAGTAGCAATGTATTGCCAGTCCTCATATCCGAAACAATTACATTAAAACGAATCATTTCTTGTTTGATATTTTCTAATAAATATTCAATTTTAAGGAATTGCTCCTGACTGGCTTCCAAAATATATTGTTTTAACGTAACAGCACGAAGTGTGTCCGTTGATCTTAAATATTCTTGTTCAAAACCTATTTGATCTTTTAAGGTAAAGGAGCCATAAAATTTAGGTAGAAAATTCGGATGTATACCTCTTTTAGTGAGCAATTTAAAATATTTAATCTCACGTTGAGTTTGAGTACAAGCGCTCAACTTACTGACTTTAAGGCATGTTTGGGAATTGTCTAAATTTTCATAGCACCGACGTTCAGTACCGTATCCAATCAATTTTCCAAAATGAACGTCTTTCATTCTAAAGACCTCTTCGGATAGAGCGCTCTCTGATTTTTTCAGCTTTAGTTTTAGCTTTAGCGAGAAGTTGCGCTTCTTCTTTGAAAATACTCTTCAAAGGCTTCTGAAAGTAAATTTTAAGGAATCGATAAAAGTCCTTCGAATTCAGACCAATATTCAAGCAAGAATAGTAAAGACCAATTAAGTCTTTATCTCTCCAGCGTAAAGGCACTTTTTTTCGAAATTGTGCTCTATGTAAGTCGATGATTGAGAGCTTTAAATTTTCTTCAGTTCCATCAAAGGGAAGGTGAAGCAGAAAATGACAGATGTAACAGTCTCTATGGTTAATTCCTATGTCGTGCATTTTTCTAACCATAGTGGCAACTCGTTTAATCAAAAGTTGCTTTATTTTGGGATTCGGAGGGTTATTTATCCAATCTCGAGTAAATTCCTCCAAGCTTATAGTCGGAGATAAGTCTTCCGTAATAATGAAAGAGGTTCTTTTTACAGGGTTTAAACCTTTTTGGCCAAAAGCAACCCCGCGCATAGTGTCAACGCCGGCAGCACTTAATTCATGAATGGCACGCCACTCCCTATCTGCTCCTAAAACAGGAAGTCTTGCTGTTAACAGGTTTTTTAAAACCTCTCCGTAAGTGGTTCCATGGTGCAGTTTTAGATAATAACTTTTGCCCTGAAAATCAAAACGCAGTGTACGTCTTGTTTTCACGCTCCGAAGGACATTGCCAGAAATTTTTTCAACTTCTTCAAAAGGGTCTTTTGTGGCCCATGCTTCTGAGAATGGGGGATATAAGGTGATCATTACTATTCCAAAATAATATCTGCAGCTTGTCTTGCTAAATCGTACAAATTAGCATGATCAGCATACTTCTGGGCATTACTCTTCCATTGCTTTAACAAAGCGTCATCCTCAAGTATTTTTTGTAAAGCTTGTGAGTATTCCTGTTGTTTAAATGGTTCATTCAAAATAATGCCAGCCTCTGCATATTTAACATAAGGAGCGTATCCACAAAGGCCACTCACTACGATGGGTAAGCCAGAAATGATAGATTCTAAAATGACAATCCCGGCAGCCTCACGTTTTGCAGGATGAAGCATAATGTCAGCACCAAGCATAAATCGTGCAATATCATCCCTGCCTCCGAAAAATTTAATTTGTTTCTCTAACCCCATCTTTTTTGCAAGAAGCCGCATTTTTTCTGGATTGTCCTGACCGACAACGAAAAAAAGAATATTTTTTCGAATTTCAAAGGGTAAATTTGCAATTGCCAGAATAGAGCGATCAACTCCCTTTAATTCATAGTTTGAGCAAACCTGAAGCAGTAATTTTTGTCGAGGAGAAATAGCGAATTCTTGCCGAAATTGACTTCTCGTTTCTTTAGGTTGATTACTATATTTACGCTCAATATCAATGCCGGGAGGTAAAACAAAAAAGCGATCATCTTCTGTTCTGTAAAACTTTTGGAAAGTCTTTTTACTTGATTCAGTTAAAAGCAAAATTTTAGTTCTATTTCCCTTACTAAAAACAGCTTTTTCAAAAGCAATTGAATGTCGGTAGCGTGGCGTTAATTTATAAAAAGAGCTTCTGTGTTCGTTAGCATTTGCATAGCAGACGTCGCCGGCAAAGTAAACATCTAAGCCAGGCATTCTATTAAATCCAATCACACGGTCTACAGGATTGGCAAGTAGATGATTTCGAACCCAACGATAATATTTTTCATTTTTACCGGTATTGGTAAGCGCAAAAGTTGGGACTTCTATAATTTGAAATGAGGCAGGCCTTTCACCGTCCCATTCACGGACATAGACACGAACATCGTGACCCCTGGATGAAATTTCTTCCGCGATACGCAAAAAATCCCGCTGTAAACCGCCAAATGGGAAGTATTTGTAAATACAAAAAGCTATTTTCAAATTTCTCACCGTCAAAAAGGTGTCAAAATAACACTAGCATTCTATCAGCTGTTGAATGTTACAATTGAGCAAATCTTTAAGAAGCAGAGTTCAAAATGCAGAAATTTGCAATTGTTTACCCCGTCTATAACACAGCAGACTACTTGGAAGAAAGTTTAAACTCTATTTTGAATCAGACTTATTCTCATTTTGAAATTTTTTGTGTTGATGATGGATCTACAGACGGCTCTCTAGATATTTTAAAAAAATATGAACAAAAGGACTCTAGGGTTAGAGTTATCGCTCAAAATAATATGGGGGTTGCAACTGCTAGAAACTCTGCGTTGAAGGAAATTTTTGAAAAAAATGCATTCCAATGGGTACTCTTCTTTGACTCAGACGATCGAGTTGCCCCAAACTGTCTTGAGCGTTGTGCTCAAGCAGGTTATGGGGTTGATATGGTGCTATTCTCATATCTACAATTCAATAATAACGGTATTTGTCAGTCATCTCGCGTTACGCCATTGGATGAACTCATCCTGGACCATAAACAGACGTGTGAGCACTATTTCCGACTTAATGAATGGTCCAAAGGTAATACTACAGCTTTTCTTGGTTTACAAAATAAGTGTTTCTCTTCCTCTCTTGTACAAGACCTTTATTTTGATTCGTCATTAAAGGTTGCAGAGGATCAGGATTATATGATTCGCTTGCTAGTGAATGTTAATAAGAGCAAAGTAATTCCTGATCCTTTATATTTCTATCGATTAAGAAGCTCTTCTTTAAGCCATACAGTGTCATACAGTAGCTTTTCAGACGATTTTAGGGTCTATCAACGCTACTTAGGGAATCTTAATTTTTCCAGGTCGATGAGAGTTGGGATCCAGCATCGGTATTTGGTTAATTTATGGGGTGATATTCGAAAGATATTAGGTTCCAATATTACCCTTTATCAAAAATATAGTTTTTTTAAAGAAGCTTATCAATGTACAAAAACTACATTTGAATTTCCTCTATCAAGCCGAGAAAACAAACGATTGAGAATTATTAAATTGGGATTTATATTAAATTTATTAATGTCTAAACTAAAGAGTTGCCGCTCAAAACCATACCAAATGGATAATTAATTCTTAGTTCATAGTTTTGTGGATACTGACTTTACTCTGGACAAATAAAGAAGTACCCAACAAACTGCAAAAAGATAGATAGCAGCACGGTTTTCAAACCAATACCTATCGGCCAATCCTATGGCTAAGATCCCTGTCAATAAGGACAACTGAATTTCATCGTTCCATGACTTTTTGAATAGCAAATATATTGTTATCAACCATCCCAAAATGCCAGTGATACCCCCAGTGACTAACATATTGAAAAAGTCACTGTGGAAATGTCGAACATAAAAAGACATTACAGGGAATTTAAAACCATTATTGACTAGTTCGTAGAATGGCTGAACTCCCCAACCAAATAATGGTTTGACCATAAATGCGTTTGTTGATAATTTCCACAATTCCAATCGGATTCCCCATGATGAATTAGAGTTTCCTCCCTGATATTTGATGATATCGTTAATACCTTCTTGGAGCCTGCCAGAATATAAAAAAAGACCTAACAGAATTAGACAAACAAAAATCATTAAACCAACAGTTTTCCATGAGCGGCATTTTGTTAAAAAAAGAGGTATTAAAGCTAGAAAGGCTAAAAGAGCCGTTCTCACTTCTGTTATAACTATTGCAGTCAATGAACTAATAATCGAAATAACTAGAAGAGCCAAGAACCATTTACTTGATTTAGTCCAATAAAAAAATAGTTGACTTAAACAACATATGGTTAGTAGGGTCGTACCACCAAGTAAAAGATTTTTATTGACTCCAAAAATTTCGGCTTTGAGGACTCCTGAATATATAACTGAAAAAGAGACCGATGCTGTGATTAATAATGTTGTTAATGCCATTGACACTATCACATAATCACGTTTTAAAGGATATGCATAAAGTGCCATTAGAAGAATTGACATCAAAAAGCAACTTCCGAGATAGTTGGAATGGCCAGAGAGGCCATGAACACCGATTAAAATTACAATAGAACATAACCATGGAATCCATGGTTTAAAAAAATCTGAATAGTATGCTAAAGACATACTGTCATAACGCCCATTAATAAAGCGCAGAAAGACAGTCAAGAAACCGAGAAAAAAGAGAGAATATTTTAAAACCTTATTTGTCTCACTAAATAAAAATGCACCAAAACATAGTGAAATAATCAGACATGTAAAGACTAAAAGTCTCTCGATATTTCCAGTATTGAAGATCATGATTGCAAGTTATTTAGGTATGTTTTGACAAACTTTACTCTCGCAATAGTTCTTGAATTTTTACAACAACCTCTTCTTCCGTAGGCCAGCGATTTTCTTCACCAAGTACAACCGCGTTCGGATTCCAAGGACCTGTGCGCTTTGGATCAGTAACTCCAACTAAGGTGATTTGACGAGCCCCTACTGCAGCAGCTACGTGACTGATACCGGAGTCGTTAGCGATGACTAACTGTGCTTCCTTACAGAGCGCGGCATAAGTACCAAGGTTAGTAGGTGGCAAGTGCGTCGCGTCTGGACAGGCAACTTTTGCATCAGCGGCTTCATCAGGTGAGGGCAGAACGATTGGTTCAATGCCTAATTCACGCAAAGGTTTAACAACGCAGTTGATATGCGTCCAATGCTTAATCTTTCCATGGTGCACACCGCGGGCAATTGGAGCGATTAAGGCAAATTTTTCAGGAATATTGAATTTTTCTATTAAGTTTTTAGCTCCAGCCGTGTGACGAGTAATGAGCTTTAACCCCAAATCTTTTGTAGGTTCAGTCCATGCGGGTTCTTTTCCCCACGCTTTAATGGCTCCCACAGTTGCCGCAAAAAAGCGTCTGACTTCATGAATGTTTTTCTCCGGTTCTGGCACCTTTTGATCCAAAAGCAGAAAACGTCCGTCAGTGGGGAAACCCGCGGCACGGATCCCTGCTAAACGAAATTGCAGGGCAGAGCCGAAAGAATTAGGAAATAGGAGTCCCAGAGGTTTGTTTAATTGCTCCGAAAGGTAATGAAGCCTTTGCAGATCTTCGCTTACATGTCCCTCAATAGGATCAAAGCGCCAGCCCATGCCCAACATTAAATCTTCAGCAAAGCGTTTGCCGACCAAATAGGGTGTAAAGCCACTAGCTTCTAGTAAACGCAAGGAGGGAAGGGTCATACAGCAGTCGCCAACATGGTTTGGAAGGCGGCAAACAACAATGGGATTCATAACAGTCTCGTTTTAATAAGCTGATACAGAAAAGAAAATAATGACACATTTTACTAGACTTGCTCGCCTAAAATACAGTCGATGAAGGCTATTTTTATAAAGGGGAAAACTCATGGGAAAAATGACTCAGATAGCTGTAGCTGGTGTAATGACAATGACGATGTCTGCGGCGATGGCTGCGAACTCAATGAATGGAACGACATTATCAGAAAAGGGTATGACGTTGGCTGTGAACGGTACGGCTAGCATCACGGTTCCTAACGACGAAGCTCAAATGTATTGGTCGGTTTCAGCACAGGCAAAGACTCTCAAAGAAGCCACTGCTCAGGCGATCAAAACGATGAATTCGGGTTTAAGTCAAATTAAGGCTGTAAGCGATAAGCTTCAACTTCAGACCCAATCCATGAATTCCTATCCGGTGTATGGCGAAACTAAAGGCAATCAAACGCCAAAGATTGTTGCTTGGAGAGTTTCTCAATCTTTGGAAGTGGTTGCTCCCAATATTGAACTCGTTCCTAAGGTGATTGAAAATGTTAACGGTGTTCTGGCGTTAGAGAATTTAAATTTCCGTGTCTCAGATTCTGCCAAGGCAAAGTACGACGAAACTCTGTACAAGATGGCCGTAGCTGATGCTACCCAGCGGGCTGTATGGATTGCTGAATCCGTAGGAAGCGAAGCGGGGAAAGTTGAAGTGCAAAGTTTACGTTTTAGTGGAGCATCAATGCCTCGCCCGATGAATATGCTCATGAGAGCTTCGGCAAAAACTGCCATGGCTGAAGCCATCCCAGCTCCTGCCATTGAAGCAGGTACGAGCGAATTAAATTTAACTGTCACTGCGGAAGTACAGATTAAACGCTAAATGTCCTCAACTCAGATGAGCCCGCTTCGGCGGGCTTTCGTGACAAAAATGTTACAGAGCATTAACTTTTCGGTTTTTTTGACCCGTTTGCGGTTAAGATGGCAAAAAACGGAAACATTTTGCCAATAGCGTACAATTAGCTGTTTAAATTTAGTCACGGAGATTGAACTCATGAATCAAAAGTACCCTCACCCCATTTTGGCTCGTGAAGGCTGGCCTTTTATCGGTGGTACTTTTTTACTGGCTCTTTTGTGGACGGCTTTTGCCGGATTCGGTTTTATTGCGGCCGTATTGTGGATTTTATTTTTGATCGTCACACAGTTTTTCCGCGATCCTCCGCGTACTGTTCCCTCCATGCCTGAAGCGGTGCTTTCTCCGGCTGACGGTCAAATCGTTAAAGTTGAAAAAACGATTGATCCTTTCACCAATGAAGAGGCGATTTTAATCAGCGTCTTCATGAATCTTTTTAATGTTCACTGCCAGCGCTTCCCTGTGAACGGAACAGTGGAAGACGTTCAGTACTATCCTGGTAAATTCTTAAATGCTGATTTAGATAAAGCCAGTACGGAAAATGAACGTAATGCGGTGATTGTTCGCGTCAATGACGGCAACCGTATTACCGTTGTTCAGGTGGCTGGCCTTGTTGCCCGCCGCATACTTTGCTACGTCCAAAAGGGCGATGAGCTCAAAAAGGGTGAGCGTTATGGTTTTATCCGCTTTGGCAGTCGTTTGGACGTGTATTTGCCAACTGATGCCACGCCTTGTGTCACGATTGGTGAAAAGGTGTTGGGTACTGAAACTATTCTGGCTAAACTGGCTCCAAAAGCCGAGTAATTGAGACTAAACAAAAAAGGTTTAATCATGCGAAAGATTCGTCGTTCTCCTCGAGCAAACATCAAAGAACGCATTCAGGAGGCTCGTGCCCGTAGTATCTATCTTTTGCCCAACTCCTTCACGATGGGCTCAATGATTTGTGCTTTTTGGGGCGTCACGCAGGCCATGGCTGGTGACTTCGGTATTGCTGCAGCAACGATCTTCCTTTCGATGTTGCTCGATGGCATGGATGGACGTGTAGCGCGCTTTACGCACACTCAAAGTAGTTTTGGAGAGCAGTTTGACTCTATTGCAGACATGACTGCTTTCGGTGTTTGCCCGGCTTTAATTGCCTATGAGTTTGCGCTCAAAGACTTCGGAGGTCTCGGTTGGGCTGCTGCTTTTATTTTCTGTGCCGGTGCCGGTGTTCGCTTAGCTCGTTTTAATGCCAATATCGGATTTATCGATAAGGGCTTTTTCCAAGGTTTGGCAAGCCCTGCCGGAGCAGCTTTAGTGATGGGTTTTGTCTGGCTTGCTGTTTCCGGTCACTTAACGGAACAATTGGCCCAATACACTTCTCATATTACCGCCGTACTTTGTATTTATGCAGGTGTGACGATGGTTTCTAATGCGCCGTTTTTCAGCGGCAAGAACATGGGCTTTGTGCGTACGATTCCTTTCTGGGTGGTACTCGTGGCGGCCATTGCCTTTATCTGTTTCTCAAGCAATCCGTCGCTTTCTGCCTTTATCCTTTTCTGTTGCTATGCAGTCAGTGGCTACATTTATCAGTTTTACCTCTGGGTACGCGGCCTGCCCAATCCGGTCCGCCCCGTAAGAGACGAACAATAGGTTTCAAAGTAAAGGGGATGATCCGAATGGATTGTCCCCTTTTTTCACTAAGGTATAAAGATGTCATTTTTATTTGCTCCTTGTGCATTGCCGGTCCTCCCTATTGAGGGCGAAGCTAATCTCTATTTTCCGATTCACCGTATCTATGGTGTAGCACGCAACTACGCGGCAGCAAATACCGCATTAGGTGAAAAAACGCCTCCTAGTATTTTCTTAAAGCCTGCTGATGCAGCTGTTTATGCAGCAGCGGACAAAACTTTGGAATTGGATTTTCCGGCTGCAACTGATGATTTACAGCACGAAATTGAACTTGTGGTGGCTATCGGCAAAGCCGGCCGCAACATCAGTGTTAAAGAGGCTATGTCTTATGTTTGGGGTTATGCTGCGGGACTGGATCTAACGCGGCGGGATTTGCAAAGAGCAAGTGCAACAAAAGGACAACCTTGGGATACGGCTAAGGCTTTTGATGAATCTGCTCCTATGACAGCACTAAAGCCTGCGCATCGAACGCCTGATAATGAGCCGATGAAAGTGTGGCTTTATGTCAATAACGAAAAGCGTCAGGAAGGAACGACCTCAGAAATGATTATGAGTGTGCCTGAAATTATCAGCTACCTTTCTACTTTATATGAATTAAAACCAGGTGATTTGATTATGACGGGGACGCCCGGAGGTATTGGTACTATTCATCCAGGTGACGTATTAGAAGGTGGCGTACAAGGTGTTGGTGTTCTCAAAGTGAAATTTAAGGAGCAATAACGATGGCCATTACTGCTCAAGAAGGAAAAAAGATGCTCGAAGAGTTGGGCGATAAAGTGCTTCTTTTAGATGTTCGCCATGCTCACGAGTACGAATGGGGTCATATTCCTGGTGCAGTGTTACTTGATAACGATGATATTGAGGAAGGGGTGAGACCTGAATCGTTGCCGGAGGATTTGGATCATCCGATTATTATTTATTGCCGATCAGGTGTTAGGAGTCACTATGCGATGCTAAAACTTCAGGCGGCAGGTTATACTCACGTCTATGATATGGGCGGTATTTTGGATTGGCCCTACGAAATTGTAAAATAACTCAATTTTTATAGTCATGGAAAGTAATAAACTCACTGTCTTTGTTTGCAGCGATGAAAATTATGCTCCGTTTGTTGCTACAACTGCTGCCTCAATGTGTGACAACACCAAATGCTATATTGATTTACGAGTCATTGATGGAGGTATCAGTGACTCGAGTAAACAAAAAGTGGAGTCTATTAAAGAGAAATGGACTAATTTAGATATAAGTTGGGAGCGAGTAAACTTAGAAGATTATTTCAAAGATTTTCCGGCACTAGGACATATTTCCAAAGCCGCCTATGGTCGGTTGCTATTGCCGAATTTATTCCCAGAGATTGACTGCGCTATCTACAGTGATGTCGACATTATCTATTGTGGAGATATTTCTTCCATTAATCAAATTAATTTAGAGGGGTACCCCTTAGCTGCGGTCCCTGCCTCGCAAAGAAAGAAAGCTCATAAAATTCAAGCTAATATGGCTAGGCTAGGTCTGTCAGATAAACATAGATATTTTGAATCTGGATTTTTAGTAATGGATTTTGATCAGTGGCGCCGAAAGGATGTCTTTAATGGATTACTAAAATTGGAGGAAAAGCTGTCCGATCGGCTTTTACAAATGGACCAGGATTTACTGAACTGTTATTTTGAATGTAACTATAAAGAATTGCCAGAGATCTACGGCGTAACTTCACCTCGAGCCAGAAGATTCATTGATAACTTTGGAAATATGAGGAACTGTGTCATTCGTCATTTTGAAGGATCTTTAAAGCCTTGGCTTATACATCCGTTAAAGATAGGACGCTTTAAGTCCAATTATATGGGTAAGGACTTATTTTGGAAGTATGCTAGACAAACGCCTTTTTATGGTCAATTAATTCAGAGATTCCCAATATATAGCAAGTTAGTCTCATGGAGGCTTTTATAACATTTTGATTGATGTTGTAGTCCTTGCTTCGTGAATGATGTTGAGGTAGTTTTTTAAACTTCAGCTAAAAAATAAACCCAGGCTGTCCTGGGTCTATTTTTAACCTGAAAAGGTTTTATAAATTTAGTTCAGTATTATTTCAGTGTGATACTGTGAACTAAATTTAAATTAGGCCATTGCCTTGATAGCAGCGGCCAAGCGGCTCTTATGACGAGCAGCAGCGTTCTTGTGCAAAACGCTCTTACCAGCCATCGTGTCGATAACCTTTTGAGCCTTCACAAAAGCGTCGGTAGCGGCGGCTTTGTCGCCGGCAACGATCAACTTACGCACAGCCTTGATAGCGGTGCGGTATTGAGAGCGTTGAGCAGAAAGATGCTGGTTGCGCGCAACAGCTTGACGGGCGCGCTTACGAGCTTGTTTGGTATTAGCCATTGTTAGTTCCTTGCCTTATATAAAAAGTTACGGCTGTTAATTACAGCCGCTTTCAAAGGCATTGAGCATTGAAATACGCTTGCAGCACAAAGTCGGAAGCGGCTGGTGAATCAGTTCATTCCAACGGATTTTTGCGGTTCTTTCGGGCATACGAAAACGTCCACGAAGAACACTCCCTTGGAAAAGTCCCCAAGTTTAGCAAAAACTTCTGAAGCTCTCAAGTTTGTTTTTTACTAATTGTTTTTTACTAATAAGGTACATTGCGTGGGGCAATAGGTCATCTATTAAGCCGAAACCATTCGATATAATAATCGGGCTAGTTTGCAGATTGTTCAAAAATTGGAAATGAACGAGATTCGAAACAATAAACCGTTGGTTGCCATAGTTCTTCCTGTGTATAACACAGAGCGCTATTTGCCTGAATGTTTGGCTTCTTTGATAGGTCAGTCTTATAGTCATTTCCACGTTTTTGCAGTTAATGATGGCTCGACAGATAATTCAGCACAAATTCTTAATCAAATAGCAACTAAGGATAAAAGATTTACTGTAGTCAATAAAAAAAATGAAGGAGCGTCATCAGCAAGAAATGTTGCGTTAGATCTGATTTCTAAGCTTGGAATTTTTGAATATATATGCTTCGTTGACAGTGACGATATAGTCATGCCTAACTTTTTGGAACGGTTTGTTTCAACAATGGAAGAAGGAAACTATGATTACTGTGTCTGTGGAGTAGAGCACTTTAATGCCGAAAAAGTTAGTAATTCAGGTGTGGTTTCTCATGGAGTAATCGAATTAGACCAAATTTCTGCCATTAAGCAATACTGTCATATAGACGAATGGGCCCGTAGCTCTAGTAATATTTGCATGACCAGTAGGTGTTTTAGGAGTTCTTTGATAGGTAGTGAACGGTTTGATCAGAATTTAACCTCTTCAGAGGACCAGAGCTTTATATTAAATATTTTACTCAAGGTTACGGGGGGGGTGATCATTCCAGATGTTTTGTATAGATATAGACAAAGAGCTTCCTCTTTATCTCACTCAGGATCTAAGGCTTCGTTGATGTCGTGCTTACAGTTTGCAGAGTCACTATTGAGGCTTAAAGAGACCAAGTTTCCTGAGGATGTTAAGTTAGGGCTAGAACTTAAAGTCTGTAACTTATGGTGGCAGGTGGCGAGAAAAATTTATCTGTCTGGAGATAATCAAGACAAACTAAAAGTCAGACAATTTTATAAATTTATAAAAGAGCATTGTGAAATTAATGCCTTACCCAAAAAATATCGGAAGAGGTTTTTGATTTTTTCTTTGGGAGATTGTTTTACTTCTCTTTACTTCCGTCTTAACCACAGGGAAAAGAAATTAGAGCGGATGTTTAAATAGTTTTTTCAATATTCTTTTCTATTATGAGTTTAATTAAAGCGGCTGCGACCGTTTCCTCTTTGACATTATTGTCCCGCATTACCGGTGTCGTGCGTGACATGTTAATAGCACGTTACTTTGGTTCGAGCGCAGCCACCGATGCATTCTACGTAGCCTTCCGATTGCCAAATATGCTTAGGCGTCTTTTTGCTGAAGGGGCTTTTCAGCAGGCATTTGTTCCGATGCTCTCAGATGTTAAAGCAACCAAGTCAGATGACGAGGTCAGGAGTTTTATTGATCGTGTCTTTAGTCTCTTAGCCAGTGTCTTAGTATTAACAAGTGTCATCGGGGTACTGCTTGCACCGGTGTTGGTTTGGTTAATTGCAGGCGGCTTAGCAGAAAATCCCGAAGGTTTCGACTTGGCCACGGAGATGACTCGCTGGATGTTTCCCTACATCTTCTTTATGAGTCTTGTGGCAATGAGTGCCGGAGTATTAAATACCTGGAAGCATTTTGCGATTCCTGCTTTTACTCCCGTACTCTTAAACATTTCATTTATCACATTTACTTTGTTACTGACGCCTCACTTGGACCGTCCCATTTTTGCGCTTGCTGTCGCTGTGATTGTAGGTGGAGTGCTGCAACTTGGCATTCAAATTCCGTCTCTGATGAAGTTAGGTGTTTTGCCTCGGCCGGTCAATCCCATTAAGGCTATGCGAGACTCTAGTGTGATCCGAGTGATGAAACTTATGATCCCGGCGCTTTTTGGCGTTGGTGTAGCTCAACTTTCATTACTTATTAACACGAATATTGCCTCTCGGCTTGGAACGGGTTCTGTGACTTGGTTATCTTTCGCTGACCGGTTGATGGAATTTCCGACGGCTCTTTTAGGGGTTGCGCTGGGTTCAGTCTTACTACCGAGTCTTTCTGCGGCTTTTGCTAAAAACGAGCTGACGCGTTACAACGCGCTTTTAGATAATGGCTTGCGTTTGGTAGTTTTGTTGGCCATTCCAGCTGCAGTGGGTCTGGGTCTTATGGCTGAAGCGTTGGTGGCCTTTTTGTATCAAGGCAAAAACTTTTTAATTTCAGACGTGCACCAAACGAGTCTTGCAGTGATGGGTTATTCTTTTGGACTCTTGGGACTTATTGCTATCAAGATTTTAGCTCCTGCTTTTTATGCAAGAAAAGATATCAGGACACCTGTAAAAGTCGCAGCGGTGAGTTTAGTGTGTGTGCAGCTTTGCAACTTAATTTTTGTTCCATACTTTGCTCATGCGGGCCTAGCTTTATCGGTAGGCGTGGGTAGCTGCATTAATGCGGCAACGCTATTAGTGATTCTTATTCGTCGTGGGCAATACGCTCCAGTTAAAGGCTGGGGGATATGGTTTGCGAGAGTTATTCTGGCAACATTGGCCATGTGTGCTGTCATTGTTTACTTGCAAGCCGGCATTGACTGGGCCGGTATGCAAAGCGAGTGGGTCAAGCGTGCAGGTCTTGTCTTTTTATATATCGGAGCAGCGCTTGTTGTCTACTTCGGTATCCTTGTGATTTTAGGATTGAGACCCCGTGACTTAAAGCCCCGTTACGATATCTGAATCGTGTCCTCGCGGTCAAAAGGCATACACTCGGGCCATTGAATGAGTTCATCGTGGTCCGTCGTGTCAATGGCTGCGGGACCGGTTTCAGCTGTGTTCACAGCAAAATTCAATTTTGCATAAACATTGGCCAAATCATCGAGCATGACTTCTTCGGGGTCAAGCCTTTCATCTTCTAGTCTTTCGATTGTTTCCGAGAGGGTTTCAAGCGCGTCACTTAGCGCATCAATAAGCCATTGGCGGTCTACAGACATTTTTTCGTTCCTAAAGGTTAAAAAGTCCCAAAAAGGTTATTTGACCCTTTAAAATGCGAACAGTATACGTCAATCATAACCGAGAAGGATTTTGTGCACTCGGTTTTTGTACGAAAAGCCTGTCACTGTTGGCAGTATCAAGCATGGTAAGTGACGGCTTTCGGGAGCCTAAGATGAAGAGTTTTTCCAAAAAGACATGTGTGTTGGCTATGATGCTTGCAGTGGGTTCAGTTGCTCAGGCTGCTTATCTGGGGCAACTTCAGGTCACTAGTCAAGCCAGTCAAAATTTTGAAGCAACTTTTTTAGTCCATGATGTCTCTCCCACAGGGACGTCCCTCACTGCTCGTTTGGCTCCTGCTGCGACTTATGCAAAGTATGGCATTACGATGCCAGAAAGTGCCAAAGGAATGAATCTCGCGCTTATTAAGAAGTCTCCGCTTACGCTGCGCATTTCCTCTAATCGCCCGGCAACTGAGCGCGCTTTCCCGCTTTTAGTTGAATTAAATGAGGGCGGAAGGATCACGGTGCGTCAATACAACATTCATATCGGTGCTGCGGGGACGGTGGAGCCGGTTGAAGTGGTGGCAATGGGCGGGGCAGCCCCTGTAACAGCTGCGCAGCCTGTGGCTAAAGAAAGTGCGCCTGTTACGCAAAAGGCACCTGTCGTTTCTGCTCCCAAAGTCAGTGCAGAATCTCAGACAAAGACCGAGATGTCTCCTCTTGAGCGTATGCAGTCCAGACACTATGACTTGAGTAAGCCGGTCTTGGTTGAATCGGGTTACACACCGTGGTCATTGGGTGTGCTCTATCAAAAGCTCTTCCCGAAGGCAAGCGTCAATCAGGTGCTTGTAGCTCTTGCGATTGAAAACCCGGAAGCCTTCCCCGCAGGCAATGTGAGACAACTAAAGGCTGGAGCTCATGTGAGTGCACCGTCGGCGCGTCTGGTGGAATCAATTGATGCTCAAAAAGCCCGCGAAATTGTTCAAAAAGGTTTAAATATCGAAGAAGTGGCTCGTGAACCTCAGCCGATTAAGGCAGAACCTAAGAAGTCCGCTTCTGTCACTCAAAAAGCCAAAGAAGTCGGCCCGATCGTTAAAGCTGAACCGAAGCCTACTTTGAAAGTAGAGGGAAAACCGGTTGAAACCGTGGCTCCTGTTGAACAAACTGCTACGCCTACCCCCGAAGTTTTGCCCACTCCGGCTCCGACCGATGTTCATCAAACACCAGAACAATCCGTTGAGCCACCGGCTGTGGAAGAAACAGTGCCGGCTGAACAAAATGTTGAGCCTGAACCTCTTACGCCTCAAGAGGCAATGCCTACGCTTGAAATTATGACCGAGGAGCCCCCGGTTCAAGAAGAGGAATCAACTTCTTGGTTCTGGTACCTCTTGATCGTGTTGATGTTGGGTGCTGCCGGGTTTATTTACTGGCGTACAAAGCAGGGCCGTTATGTTGACTTCCAGTCCTTTAAGCGCGTGATGAATAAGGGACAGCGTGAAGAGCCTGTGACGCGCCAGGCGCCTGCTGTTCGTCCTGCAGCTCCTCAACCGCAACAGGCTACGAGCCACACAGTTGAAACCATTAACCGCATGCCAGCTCGTGAAGAACCTCGTATGACACCTCGCCCAGCACCCGTTCAGGCTGAGGCTCCTAAGGTAACCAAACCCGTTGAGACCCCAGCTTCTACTCAAGCAACGGCCAATGTGTTTGATTTGGTGGCTGATGATGAACCTGTGCAAGTTGCTTCCCAACCGGTAGCCGATTCCAAGGTTCAAGAGACCGTTGCCGATGATCACAGCATGAAGGATTCGCTTGATATGGCTCGCTCCTTTATTTCGATTGGGGCTAAAAATGAAGCGATCACGCTTTTGCAGGAAGTTGTTCAAAAGGGTAGTGCTGCCGATAAGGCTCAGGCCGAAGCCCTTTTAAAGCAAATCCATGAGCGCGGCTGATGCGTGTTGCTTTAGGGATTCAATACAACGGTTCGGCATTTTGCGGTTGGCAGACCCAGCCCGATATGCCGAACGTTCAGGACACACTGGAATCGGCACTGAAAGCGTTTGCTACGGTGCCGATTTCGACTGTATGCGCAGGGCGTACCGATACCGGTGTGCATGCAACGCACCAGGTAGTAGATTTTGAAGCCCCAGTTACTCGTCCGATGACCGCTTGGGTAAGAGGAGTAAATACCTTTTTGCCTTCATCGGTAGCTGTGCGTTGGGCACATGAAGTGCCTGAAGATTTTTCTGCCCGTTTTAGCGCAACGGAGCGCACATATGAATACTGGATTCTCAATGATGCTGTGAGGTCACCTTTGAGCGAAGGGTTGGTCGGTTGGGTTTTTCGGCCGTGCGATGAGAAAAGAATGCAAGAAGCCGCTCGCTTTCTTTTAGGTGAGCACGATTTCACAAGCTTCAGAGCTTCGGAATGTCAAGCAAAGAGTCCTATTCGAGTCGTGCATGAAGTGAGTATTCGCCGTGTTGGAAAAATGATTGGTATCAAGCTTCGAGCCAATGCTTTTCTTCATCATATGGTTCGCAATATTGTGGGCAGCCTCGTTTATGTAGGCACTGGAAAAGAAAGCGTGGAATGGTTTAAGGCTGTATTAGACGCCCGTGATCGAAAAGTTGCCGCCCCCACTTTTACCGCAGGCGGTCTTTATCTTGTCGGGGTAAAGTACCCCAATCATCCCTACTTGCCGTCTTATAGTCAGGCCCCCTGGAGTCACCTAGGATCATTCTGAAACTCTTTTTAATCTAAGCTCAGTCTATTAGGCGATTTAAAATACCTAAAACATGTATAAGAATGGTGGCTATAGTCTGATAAAATCACCAATCGTATTATTTGCGTGAAATGCATTTGAAGGATATTTTTTTATGAGTTGGATCGATCGGTTATTGCCGCGTATTCATAAGACGGAATCGGAAAAGGCGGAAAAGAAAGAAAGCATGATTCCGGAAGGCTTATGGACGAAGTGCCCGAGCTGTGAACAAGTGCTCTATACCGAAGAGTTAAAAGATTCGTTAATGGTGTGCCCGAAGTGTGGTCACCACATGAGAATCGGTGCACGTGAAAGAGTGGAAAATTTCTTAGATGCTCAAGATCAAGTGGAAATTACTCAAGAAGTGCAACCGACAGATCCGTTGAAGTTTGTAGACAGTAAACCTTATCCCGCTCGTTTGGCTCAGGCTCAACAAAAAACCGGTGAAACCGATGCTTTGGTTGTCAAGCGCGGTACGCTTCGCGGTCTGCCTGTAGTGGTTGCTGCCTTTGAATTCAATTTCATGGGTGGTTCTATGGGCTCTGTTGTTGGAGAAAGATTCGTGCGTGGTGTAGCTGAAGCTACGCGTATGAAGTGTCCCTTTATCTGTTTTGCGGCTTCAGGCGGAGCCCGTATGCAAGAAGGTCTTTTGTCTTTGATGCAAATGGCCAAAACTACAGCAGCGATTGCGGGGCTTGCTCGAGAAAAACTTCCCTTTATTTCCGTTTTAACGGACCCGACTATGGGCGGGGTTTCCGCTAGTTTTGCCTTTATGGGCGATGTGGTTATCGCCGAACCTCGCGCATTGATTGGTTTTGCCGGACCGCGCGTTATTGAGCAAACTGTGCGGGAAAAGTTGCCCGAAGGTTTTCAGCGCTCGGAATTTTTGTTAAAGAAGGGTGCGATTGATATGATCGTCGATCGTCGTGAGATGCGCGCCAATATTGCTGAAATTATGGCTATGCTTATGAGAAAGCGCATCACGGACGCCGATTGAGAGCACTTTTAAAATTAAGTTAGAATAAACAACGTCAGACCACGCTTTTAGGCGTGGTCGCGCTGTTTTTGGACTGGAAAATGTCTCAAAGTAAAGATACTTTAAATGAGTGGTTGGACTATATCCTGGCTTCACACCCTGAAAATGTGATTGAGCTCGGACTCACCCGCATGAAGACAATGATCGCTAGATTAGGCATTGCCTTTGATTGTCCCGTTATTACAGTGGCGGGTACGAATGGCAAGGGTAGCACCTGTGCAATGCTTGAATCTATTTACCGGGCAGCGGGTTACCGGACAGCCATGCATACCTCTCCGCACATGTTGCGTTTTAATGAGCGTGCCCAAATCAACGGAAAGATTGTTGAAGATGCTTTGCTCATCGACGCTTTTAAAGAAGTGGAGGCGGCCCGAGACGGATTGCCTTTGACTTATTTTGAATTTACGGCCTTAGGCATCTTAAAAGTCTTTCAGAAGGCAAAACCTGACGTAGTGATTCTGGAAATCGGACTCGGTGGCAGACTCGATGCGATTAATGCGTTGGATTCTAGTGCTGCCATTGTGACCACAGTGGGTATTGATCATGAAGCTTATTTAGGGAACACTCGAGAGGCCATCGGTTGGGAAAAAGCTCATATTTATCGTAAAGGGCGTCCTGCTATTTGCGCAGATTCACAACCACCGGTGAAATTACTCGAGTACGCTCAGGCTTTGGGTTGCAAATTGTCTGTTGCTGGGTGTGACTTTAAGGTCGAGGCGACGTCCCCAGACCGGATGCACTTTCAAATGGCTTCATATGAGTGGGATTTGCCTAAACCCGCTTTGGTAGGTCGTAATCAACTCGATAATGCCGCTGGGGTTTTGGCTGTAGTGGTCTCTTTAATGGATAAGCTTCCTGTGCAAATAAGCGCCATTGAAGAAGGACTAAAAACGGTTCGCATCACCGCTCGGTTTGAAAAAGTGGCCGAGCACCCGCTAACGATTTTAGACGTTGGCCACAATCCTCATGCAGCGCTTGTTTTGGCCCAGAATGTTAGAGACTTAAAGACTGAAGGTCACACAATTGCTGTTTTTGGAATGCTCGCTGACAAAGACATGCTCGATGTGGTCAAGATTATGAGTTCGGTGATTGATGAGTGGTTCATTACGGGTCTCCCGGGTCCTCGCGGAGCCGATAGTCAAACGCTTTATCGAGTCATGTTGGAAGCAGGGGTAGAAGTCGATAAAATTCATGTTTGTGATGGTGTGGATCAAGCGCTAAATTCTGCCCGTCAGGCAGCCGCGATCGCTGATACAATCATCATCTTCGGTTCCTTTGTCACGGTGACAGCAGCCCTGCCTCACATTTAAAGCTCATGCAAGAATCTGATAAGCCCACAAACGATACGTTCTGGAAAGCTCAGCAGACGGATGCTGAAGGATCGGTTACGTCTATAAATGACGATAATCAGATGGATGTGAGCCAAGTGAAGGCTCGCTTTCGTCATCGATTGGTGGGCGCTGTGGTGTTGGTTGCAGCACTTGTAACAGTGTTGCCAATTTTCTTTGATGAGCCTGCGCTTCAAAGTGATAAGCATGCGCTTACAAAAATTCCTCCTATTGCCAAGGAGCCCTTCTACAAGATGGAGCTTCCTGTTAACGATAGACCTGCGCTTTCTTTACCCAATGACGGCAGTGCGCTCAAAGATCTCTCGAAACCTAACGAAGTAAGTGAAGCGCCTGAGGCTAGACCCACGCCCGAATTGGATGAAAAAAAGGATAAGCCTCAGTCTTATGCTCCCTCAACCGAGGGCTCTCTTTACATTCAGGTACTGGCAACTTCAAGTGAAGCAGGGGCCATGAAAGAGATGGCAAGATATCAAGCAATGGGCTTACCCGTTTACTCTGTCAAAGTGCAGAAAAAATCGGCAACCTTATGGCGCGTGCGCTTAGGTTTATTTAAAACGCGCGACGAAGCCGAGCAAGTAGCCAAATTGCTTGACGCTCGCAAGATTTCTCACTTACCCGTTCAGGTTGAAGCTAGTGCTAAAAGTGAGCTAAGTCGTATCGCACCTACCCGCACATTAAAGAGCACTGTGCAGGAAGCGCACAGCAAGTCAAAAGAAGTAAAACCGCAGACAGTGGTGGTAACAAAATCCAAGGGGCAACAGCAAGAGCCTAAGGCAAAAAGCACGTCCAACGAGAAAAAAGCTCAGGCGAGAGTGAAAAACGCCAATTCATCTCAGGTGAAAAAAGAGCATACTAAAACTTCTCAACCGGCAAAGACTCCAGCCGCAAAGAAGCCATCGGCCTCAGCTGATCCTTTAGCGGATTTACTTAAATCCACCCGCGAAGACGTTATTGCACAAAAGCTTCGGGAAGCACGACAATAAAAGGAAAGGATAAACATACATGAATGAATTGGACTGGGCCATCATTATCGTTTTAGTGCTCTCTACCATTGTGGGAGTCACGCGAGGGGTTGTGCGCGAGATTTTGTCTATTGTCGGATGGGTGATTGGTATTGTGTTTGCCATTCGCTTTTCGCCGGAATTGGCCGTACATATTCCGCTTGAAAGCTTAGGACCTGCGATTCGAACGATTATCGCGGCAGTGCTTATTTGTGTGCTGTGTGTTTTTGCCATTGGTTTACTTGGCACGATTTTAAGAAAGATGCTTGAAGTCGCCCGAATCAGCGCTGAGGATCGCGTTTTGGGCAGTGTTTTTGGTTTTATCCGCGGAGTGGTTTTTGTTTGTGCGGTGGTGTTTTTAGCCGGTATGACGAGCGCGACCTCAACGGCCGTGTGGCGTCACTCCGTTTGTATTCCTTTAGCTGAAAATGTGATTGATTGGATGATGCCGATGATGCCGGATTCCATCGCCCAACTTCGCAAGTAAAAGCACAGGATTGTTGTAAAAGTTTTAACCTTTTAACCGATGAGGCTAACAAATGTGTGGGATTGTGGGACTTTTTTCTCATGAGCCGGTCAATCAACGGCTCTACGATTCGCTGCTTTTGCTGCAACACCGCGGTCAAGATGCAGCCGGTATCGCAACGCTTGATGGTTTGACATTTCATATGCACAAAGCCATGGGTTTGGTGCGTGATGTCTTTAGAACTCGGGACATGAGAGATCTTCTGGGCAATAGTGGTGTGGGCCAGGTGCGTTACCCCACACAGGGCAATGCTGACAGCAATGAAGAAAGTCAGCCCTTTTACGTCAATGCTCCATATGGCATTATGTTTGTCCATAACGGCAACCTCACCAATGCCGAAAGCTTAAAGCAAGAACTCTATGATTCTGATCGCCGTCATATCAATACGACAAGCGACTCCGAAGTGCTGTTAAACGTTTTTGCCGACGAGCTTTCACGCTTGACGCTTAACACCAAGATTTCTCCTGAAATCGTTTTTAAAGCTGTCAGCGGTGTGCATAAGCGCGTTAAAGGCGCTTACGCCTGTATTGCGTTGATTGCGGGCAAAGGTATGGTTGCTTTCCGTGATCCCTTCGGTATTCGTCCGCTTTGCTACGGCACGAAAGAGACAGAAAAGGGTACGGATGTCATTTTTGCCTCTGAGTCTGATGTGCTGGAAGCCCAAGAGTATGAAACGCTCAATAATGTTGCGCCGGGTGAAGCGATTTGGGTCGATATGCAAGGTAAACTTCACAAGGCTCAATGCGCTGAAAATCCTGAATTGGTGCCCTGCGCTTTTGAGTACGTATATCTTGCCCGTCCGGACAGCGTCATTGATGGCATCTCTGTTTACGGTGCTCGATTGCGTTTGGGTGAATACCTCGCGCATCAGGTAGCCCGTCGGATTCCGGTTGATGAAATTGATGTGGTGATGCCGATTCCGGATAGCTCACGCCCTGCAGCGCAACAATTAGCTCAGAGACTGCGCCTGCCTTATCGTGAAGGTTTTATTAAAAACCGCTACGTGGGCCGCACCTTTATCATGCCGGGACAAGCTATTCGTAAAAAGACCGTACGTCAAAAGTTAAATGCTATGGCAGTGGAATTTAAAGATAAGAACGTGCTTCTTGTCGATGACTCTATTGTCCGTGGAACTACGATGCGTGAAATCGTTCGCATGACTAAGCAAGCCGGTGCCAAGAAAGTGTTTGTGGCCAGTGCTGCTCCTCGCGTGTGTTTCCCCAATGTTTACGGTATCGACATGCCGACGCGCTCAGAATTGATTTGCGGTGACGGCAAAGGTGATGACGAAGTCTGTAAGCTTCTTGAAGCCGATGCTGTGGTCTACCAGCGTCTTGAAGACTTGAAGTCAGCGTTGCACGATATGAACCCTGAAATTGAGCGCTTTGAATGTTCTTGCTTTGATGGGGACTATGTGACCGGTGACGTGACCGAAGAGTATTTAAGTAAGCTTGAAGCTCAGGCTCATGCGGCTAAAGCTAAGCCCAAGAAAGCTGACGAAGACTGATCGGTTTGAAATAACTCATTAAAAGAAATGGGGCGCTGCTTGCGCCCCTTAATATTGGTTTTTTACTTAACTCCCCGCGTCATCTTTAGTGGGGATTAATTTTATAGAACGCGTTTCAAGAAGGCTCGTGTTCGAGCTTCTTTGGGATTAACGAGCACTTCTTCAGGTGTTCCTTCTTCAACAATAACTCCACCATCCATGAAAATGACACGGTCGGCGACCTCGCGAGCGAAGGTAATTTCGTGCGTTACTACAATCATGGTCATACCGTCATCGGCAAGACTTTTCATAACAGATAACACTTCTCCGACCAGTTCAGGGTCAAGAGCGGAGGTTGGCTCATCAAATAAAATGACTTTAGGATCCATCGCAAGCGTGCGGGCGATAGCCACGCGTTGCTGTTGGCCGCCAGAGAGTCGAACCGGATATTGATCGGCTTTATCGGCAAGGCCCACGCGCTCTAACGTTTCGAGGGCGCGTTTTTGAGCTTCTTCTTTTGACTTACCGCTTACGACCATTTGACCGAGCATCACATTTTCAATCACGCTTTTATGAGGCCAGAGGTTAAAGCGCTGAAAGACCATTCCCAAGTGTTCACGGACCTTATTGATGTTGACTTTACGATCGGTAATTTCTTGGCCGGCCACTTTGATGGAACCACGATCAGCGTCTTCAAGAGCGTTAATACAGCGCAACATAGTAGATTTACCCGAACCCGACGGTCCCAGTACCACCACTTTTTCGCAGCGATGTACAGTGAGATTGATGCCTTTGAGTACTTCAAGCGGGCCGTAATTTTTATGCAGATCGCGGATTTCAACAACCACTTCGTTACTCATTTGTCATCTCCTTTGCCCAAACGCTTTTCCATTTCGCGGATAAGGTAGGCCAGACCCAATGTCATGACCCAATACATTAAAGAAATGGTGAGGTACGGTTCCCAATAACGAGCTGAGGCACCGGCAACGGTACGGGCGGCATAGGCGAGTTCGGTTAAGCCGATGGCAGAAACCAATGAAGAGTCCTTCAAAATGGCAATGGCATTATTGCCGAGCGCTGGCAGCATTCGACGGAAGGCCTGAGGCATAATGATGTGACGCATCGTTTGCCACCATGTCATACCGATAGAGCGGGCAGCCTCGGTTTGGCCTTTATCGAGCGATTGGATACCGGCGCGGAAAACTTCGCTCATGTAAGCGCCAGCATTTAAGGTGATAGCACAAAAGCCTGCGATGAAGGCACCGTAGTTGCTGCGAAGTTCTCGGGCAAGTGCTCCGTCAATAATGAGACCGTCAACTGGATGAATGAAGATCGGTAAGACCGCAAAATACATCAGAAAGATTTGAACAAAAAGCGGAGTACCGCGGAAAAAACTCACCCAAATCGTCACCGGCCAGCGCACACCGTAATAAAGAATCGTCTTCCAAGGATCGTGTCTGGCGCTAGCCATGCGAGCCATGCCGAGAATCATCCCTAAAATCACGCCGAAAAATACACATCCAACAGTCAGTTCTATGGTGATTTCAGCGCCTTCGACAAACAGCGGCCAATACTCAGCCAATACATCTAAACGAAAACCGCCCATTTATGATTGCCTCTTTTAAATTTCAAAAACCCGACAACGTCTTCATTAACGTTGTCGGGAAATTTTTTGTTATGTGTTGATCAATTATTTAATCGGTAATTGAGGAACGGGAGTGTTTTCACCGAACCACTTCTTATAGACCTTGGCATAAGCACCGGATTCAATGGTCTTTTTCAAACCGGCATTAATCTGGTCAAGTAATTCTTTATTGCCTTTGCGCACAGCAATACCGAAGTATTGATCTTCAAAACTCGGGTCACGCGTCATATTGAATTGTTTGTCCGGGTTTTGTGCAGCATAGTAGGCAAAGACACCGACGTCACCGATTGCGGCATCAACGCCACCCGCGGAGAGTTCTTCTAAGGCGAGCGGCGTGTTATCAAAGCGCTTAATATTTTTGCTTGCTTTGCCGAAAACTTTGGTAGCGGCAATGTCACCAGCAGAGTTAGCGACCACAGAGATGTTCTTGCCCTTCAAATCATTGATCGAATTTACTTTCAGATTCTTTTGCGTAAGGATCAATTGGTGGGCAGCAAAATAGGGTAACGAAAAATCAACAGCTTCCTGACGTTGCGGCGTGATCGTAATACCGCTCATAATCATGTCGCGGTCACCGTTTTTGACGGATTCAAAAATCACACCGAAAAGCGTATTGATAAATTCCACCTTAAAGCCCTGAGCCTTAGCGATCTCTTTCATCAAATCAATATCAAAACCCACAATCTCTTTATTGGGTGTTTGGAATTCAAACGGGCGATAGGTTGCTCCCGTTCCGACTGTGTAGGTCGGAGCCTCTTTGGCAGAGGTGGTTTGATCGGCCATCGCACCACAGGAGAATCCGGCACAAGCCAAAGCGATAGAAGCAGAAACAATTAAGTGTTTAAAGGACATTTTGTACTCCGATTTTGTTTTATCCATTTTTTAGGAAAATTGCTTTTCCTTTTTTCGATAGATTATTGGTGATTTTCAATTTGCGTACAAGTTGAATTTTTTCAAAAAGATCAAAAAGTTAAGCAAAGTTCCTTAGAGGAAAAAATGAAAACAAAATCCCCTTTTTTGTCGGCTTTTTTATGCGATTTGGCGCTAAAACTAAAAAATTTTTTAAATGAAGTACTTAACTCAATAAGAAACGAAATGTCCAGAAAATAATCGACAAATAAGATTATTAAATCGGAAAAATCGATGGTTCTATCATCTCAAAATTTCAGTGCCGGAAGTTGAGCAGGTATTTTGACTATATCTGATCTACATCGACTAGGTTTTTCGTAACGGAAGTCGATTTTGTTGTAGAAAAAATAACCAGGTTTTACCCATTGAAGTTAAGTCTGGTAAAAACTATAAATCCCAGGCCGCCTTGGACAATGTCCTGAAAATCGATGAGTGGAAACTGTCTGAAGCAAGCGTTTTGTGTTCGGGCAATATCGAGCAGGTTGGAAAAATTCTTTATCTGCCTTGATATATGGTGATGTTTATTGAAGCTGACACGTTGCCTCAAACATGGTTGCATAGAGTGGATCTCAGTGCACTTAAGGATTCTCAGTGAACAATATCGTCTTGCTTGATGACTTTTAAAATCGTGAGACCAATAATCTTTAGGTCAAATAAAAAGGATTGCTTTCTCAGATACTCTTCGTCAAGCGCTGCCTTATCTTCACCGCTGATGCAGGTGCGGCCGTTTACCTGAGCCCAGCCGGAAATGCCGGGCAACAATTTATCGACACCGGATTCTCTTCTGAGTCGTAGCACGTGACGTTCAATCGGCAATAGGGGGCGAGGACCGATTAAGCTCATGTCGCCGATTAAAACAGACCAAAATTGCGGGATTTCATCCAAACTGGTCTTGCGAATAAACGCACCGACTCGGGTGATATAGTGATCGGCTGTTTTAAATTCTTCCGCGGAAACGACCGGCGCCCCGATACACATGGATCGGAATTTAGGCATTGGAAACGGTTTGCTGTTTTTGCCGATTCGGGGAGACCAATAAAGAATGGGGCCAGGGGAATCAACTTTGATGGCAATGGCTACAATAAGCGCTACGGGCAGGACAACAGGTAACGAGGCCAGTACGAGCACAATATCAAGTAAGCGCTTCATTGTAAGGTACAAAATCTTTAAAACTGAGCCCTAAATTTTAAATCAATTTGCGAATATACGCGGCAAAAATTCTGTCAAAATGCCTGTCTATTGAGGAAAATACGGAGTTCTGCCTCCATTGCAGCTCCGATAGACTGATTCAAAAGAGTGTTTTGCTAAGAGAAGGTTGTTGCTTTCTTTTCTGAGTGAGTAGGTATGTGAGTTAAAATAAGAAAAAAAGGATATTTTGTGTCTACCGGTCTATTTACTCACGACTCTTGCTATCGACATATTACGGGCTCCATGAGTCCCGAGTCGCCCAACCGTATTCGAGCGATTGAAGAGCGCCTTGTGGCTTCAGGTCTTGAAGGGGCGTTTACGCATAAGCAAACTCACCGCCAAGCGCAAATGGTTGATCTTTTAAGAGCTCATGAAGCTGATTACATTGAGCATGTTCGCTCATCCATTCCGACCGAAGACGGAAAGTTAATCCATATCAGTGAAGACACGGTCGTAAGCAGTGAATCGTGGACGGCTGCGCTTGAGAGTGCTGGATGCGTGCTTGAAGCGCTTGACTGCGTACATCAAGGACAACTCACTAATGCATTTTGCTGTGTAAGACCTCCGGGACACCATGCCCGTCGAGCTTCTGCGGGCGGTTTTTGCATTTTGAATAATGTTGCTATTGCTGCGCTTTATGCCCGAGACGTTTTAAAGATTGAGCGTATTGCAGTCGTTGATATTGATGCGCATCACGGCGACGGAACCGAAGATATTTTGGCTGGGCTAAAAGCCATCAGCTTTTTCTCATTTTTTGAAAAAGATATATTTCCGTATCCTGCTTTGGAAAGCCAGGCAGACAATATTCATAAAAGTGGATTAAGCGCAGGAGACACAGGGGAAAGGGCTTGTGAAATCATTCGTTGCGAATGGGAGCCTCTATTGAGACAATTTAATCCTCAGATCATTTTTATTTCCGCCGGTTTTGATGCCCACAGGTCAGATACCATGACGGGGCTGGAATTTTCCGATCTGGATTATGCTCATATCACGCGAATCATTGATGATATTGCCCGCAATGTGTGTGATGAAAAAATCGTGAGTGTTTTAGAGGGTGGTTACGAACCCCGAAGTCTTTCGAGAGCCGTCATTGCTCATATCAGAACTTTGGCCCATGTTTAAAGGATGAGTTTTCGTGTCGCTTTTTTCCATTGAACACTTAAAAGAAGGGGTCTCTAAACGAGAGGTTTGGTCTTGGGCTGCTTTTGATTTTGCCAATTCCGGTTATACAACGGTCGTTTTAACGGCCGTTTTCAATGCGTATTTTGTGAGCGTCATCTGCGCAGACGCCTCATGGGCTACGCTTTTGTGGACAAGCATCATTGCGGTAAGCAATATTCTTGCGATTGTTTTAATGCCCCTGATTGGTGCGGCAACTGACCTTAAAGGCAATAAAAAGTTTTGGACCGTCTTAATGAGTGCGTTTTGTATTGCTGCGACAGTGGGCTTAGCTTTCACAGGTCCTGGCACAATTGTTTGGGCTCTTTTAATGGTGGTTATCAGCAACTTTGCCTATAACGTTGGAGAAACACTTAATTCTGCTTTTTTACCTGAAATTGCCGATGAGTGTTCAATGGGGAAAGTCTCGGGCTGGGGATGGAGCTTTGGGTATTGCGGTGGTCTTTTGACATTAGGTTTAAGTTTGGCGCTCGTGCTTGTGATGCAGTCAAATGGAGCGGGAGCAGAAGATTACGTGCCATACACAATGCTTATTACGGCAGCTATTTTCTTGTTCGCAGCGCTACCTTTGGCACTATGGTTAAAGGAGCGAGCCGTTCCCAGAAGTAATGCCGCTTTTTGGCCATTGGTAAAGCAGTCGCAGGCCAGTTTAGTGAAAACATTTAAGAGTTTGCCAGAGCACAAAAATTTTGCATGGCTGGTTGCTAGTGGCTTGTCTTTTCAAGGCGGAATTGCCGTTGTGGTGACGTTGGCTGCCGTTTATGCCGATCAGACAATGGGCTTTACACCTGATGAAACGATCCTCTTAGTCTTACTTGTCAATATCACAGCAGCAATCGGTGCCTTTGCCTTTGGCTACATTGAAGACAGAATTGGCCACAAAAATGCCCTCATTGTGACGCTTTTTATTTGGATGGCTATGGTGGGAGTTGCCTATTTTGCGCAAACGAAGCCTATTTTTTGGATTGCTGCTAATTTGGCCGGTATTGCTATGGGATCAAGCCAATCTGCTGGACGTGCTTTAGTTGGAGTGTTGGCACCTGAAAAAGATCGTGCCGCTTTTTACTCCTTCTGGAATATGGCTTTGTGGGTAGCTAATATCATCGGTCCCATGACCTATGGCTATATCACTTGGATCACCAATAATGACCAGCGTTTGGCGCTTCTTTGTACAGGGCTATTCTTTGTTTTGGGACTCATTTTGCTTTTTCCAATGAAACTCAATCAAAAAAAATAACAACAATTTTTTTCGTAAAGATAGGCAGACTATCTCATTGCTTGATAAAGATTTTTTCGTATAAAAAGAGAGGTTTTGCCAGTTATTTCTGATCACACCGCTTGATACACAGCTTTTTCACCGCATCTGGTGACCTGGCGGTGGGCAACAAGGCGGTTATTAAAGCTGGCTGCGCCCCTGGGCTAGAAAATGGTACCTACGGAACTGTCAACATCACCGCAGGCGAAAATTTCACGATCGGTGAGTCAGCGACCATTTATGCCGATGACCTCAATATTGAAGCGATGATCGGTGATATCACTTTCGGTGATAATGCGGATCTTTGGGGTGTCACGGACGGCGTGTCCATTAAGGCGCAGCAAGGCTCGATTCACATGGGAGAAAATCTCGTAGTGCATTCGACAGCCGCCGCAACGGAATTTGTGGCCCAAAGCGGTGACATTGTGATTGAAAGAGCGGGCACACTTCAAAGTAGCGCCAATGCGATTTCATTTACGGCTGCTGGCGACGTTATTTTCAAGGATGACTTCCTGGCTGAAGGGACATCTTTTGTGATTGATGCCCAGGGCGTTGTTGACGTTCGAGATAACGCTTATGTGCACACCTATTTCGGTGACAGTCCGTCTGAAAATAACAGAACGGAAATTTCCGGCGACAAAGGCGTCAGCTTCGGTGATAACGCTCGATTTGACACGACTGTTCTCACGCTTAACGCCGGAGATAGTGTCTCAGCAAGTGCTGGCAACCTCACGTTGGGCGATAACGCCCATCTGTCTACCACAGATTTGGGCATTGTGATAAATGCCACAGGCGATGTCATCTTTGGCGATAACGCGGCTTTGATGACTTCAGAGAACAATATCGATCGGGATATTTCGCTCACAGCCAACGGCTCGCTTACGATGGGTGAAGGAGCCTCAATCAACGGCGCTAACCGTGTCTTTGTGACGGCTCGAGAAGGACTCGAGTTGGGTCAATCGGCTAGCATCATTAATAATGCAATTGCAGGAGAGGATTCGGTTACCTTTGTTCAATCCGATGCCAACGATGTGATACTGGGTGATCAAGCTGTCATTTCCGGGCAAAACGTGGTGATTTGGGCAACCGATGAAGCCGGCAGTCATGGCGGATCTGTGATTTTTAGCGATGATTCCCGTATCGAAGTCGATAGCGACACGGGTACTTTTGAACTTCGTGCATTCAATGATGTTTTTGTCGAAAATCGCTTCACCGTGCAATCGAAGAGTCTGGTGAGCTTTGAGACCATCACGGGAGACATTGCGCTCGGTGATGAAGCTAAGCTCATTTCGGGCGGTGACTTAACAATGAATGCCGGTCGGGATATTACGCTCGGTGACGGAGCACAAATTGTTACCTCCACTTCTAATCCTGAACTCGGTCACAATGACGTAAGCATGACTGCGCAGGATTCGATTCATTTCGGTGACAATACGCAAATGGCAAGTGATGCCTCCATCTACCTGAGCGCTCTGACTGGCGATGTGTCTTTCGGTCAATCCAGCACAGTGGGTCTGCAGGGACGAGTTGACGATGGTAATGGTCTATTTGAGATCTCTGCCTTACAGGGTAGTGTAACCATTGAAGACGGTACAAACATCTACGGTCAGCGTCAGATGAGTGTCGAAGCGGGGCTCGGAATTGCGCTCACCGGTGAGGTCTGGCTTGATTCTGATTATCTCGTGAAGCTTTCTGCCCGAGACGGTGACATCCTGATCAAGAAGGTGTGCGTTTAGGAGGCTTTGATGATCTGACCGATGCACCCACAGAGGAAGTGCTTCTGGTTGCCTCCGGTGATGTGAAGCAAGTTCAGCCTTCGGGCGAACAGATGGGGATTTCTGCTCATCAGTTGAGGGTTTTCGCCGGTGGTGACGTCTCTTTGGGCGTTTTAGAACAAAATGGCGGCAACTTTGTTTCAGAAGCTGACATTGAGTCGGGCGGATCGGTTATTTTGGGATTCTCGGTCGAAGATACGAAATTGTCTGTGAATCAGTCCCAATCCGGCCTTGTGAACGGCGACTTCATGTTAATCGGTGAAAACGACAAGATTGTGTTTGTTGACGATGAGATTGAAGTCACTGGAGACATGACAGTGAAAGCTCAAAATCTATCCGGCCTACAATCTGCCATTGCGCAGGGTGATTTGCAGCTTTATCTCACCGGCGAGGACTCTTTTGATGTTGATTTCCTCAAAGGTCAGTCTGTGGGACTTGTCACTGAAGCTGGCGGCATTTTTGTCGATACGATTGAATCGGCCTCATCTATTGACGTGATGTGATTGGATACGCAAAAGCCCTCTGCATTGAATGTCTCGGACATGAAGGCAACAGATCGCGTACTGGTGCTAAATGGCAACGGTGAGATTGAACTTGATCAAATTTCAACCGATTCGGAAATTTGGATTTTCGCTGACTCTGCTTCGGTTGTCCAAAAGGGACAGTGGCAATCAACGAACAGCCAGGCAGCCGTTTTCTCGGGGGCTAATCGGTTGATTCGATACTTAAGCCAAAGCGCTACTTTCTCAGAAGCCTCAGACATGTTGGGGAAACGTTTGATCCCGCATCTGACTTTCGGCATGCAGGATTTAATAAAAGCCTCAACGCTCATCGATCATAGTGTAATTGATGAGTACGATGACATTTTGAATCCGAAGGGAGTTTATTTCTTCCTACAAAGAAGAACTGAAAATGTGGATGAAAGCGGACTGCCAACCCCGCAAGAGCCGATCATCAATAACTATTGGGCGCAAAGTTTTGAAAAGGGGATTAATGTCAGCGTTCAATGAACTTTAGATAGTATCTGAAAACATGGCAGCTAACGCTTCTTGGGAGAAAAACCTTGGAGTGTTAGTTGCCAGATCCGATGTGGTTTTATTTATGATTTGGTAGAGCTTTCTAAAGGTGAAAATTCACATTTGTAATTAGTCGGACCCGATGGCATTGTTAAACTAAATGCCTAAAAATCACCTGTTAACTCACTAGCAAGGTCACAATATCAATCAAACAGATTGACATGTAACATTGGAGACATTTTTAAATAAAAGAGATAGCGGTATTTATTTAAAAGATAAAGCGTGATTATTGATTTTTAAAAATTGTTCATGTGAATACAACAAGAGATGCGAGGCTACAGATTTAAAATGTCACTGGTGTCATTTTGAAGTAGATCGCTGGCTTCTGATAATTTATATCAAGCAATCCATTGCAGAAGTTGAGAGTCAAAATTTTTAACTTATCTTGTTTGAAAAAAGTCTGTGTTTGGTTAAAAGCAACAAGAGCTATTTTGTAATCATGAAAGATTTGACTTTTTTGTTATGGGGGGGGGTATCTTCGTAAGAGTTCTTAAATCCTTTTTCTGAAGGTGAAAAATGAAAGGAAAAACTCTTACAAAACTATCCATTGCACTCATTACGGCTTTGACTGCATTTCATGCCAATGCCTACGTGCATGAAAGCACGGGCATGAATACTCAGGTTAATGGTTTGCCAAGTGATCGAGTAAAGTTTATTGGAGCCAACTACATCAACAATGGTCCTGATGAATACCAAGAAGAGTTAATCGCCATGTATGGTGATCATACTGCTGGCGAATATAATGCTAATACCGTTGGGGATGTTAATTTTGTAGTTAATACTTCTGCTATTGATTTAGATAGAAGCTACATTTATGGCGCCGGTGTTGTTTATGGTAATAAGGGACAAGATAATAATCTGAACTCAGCTACCGTTAAAGGAAATGTTAATTTAACCATTCAAAATTTAGGACAAACTTCCCAGATTGCCAACAAAGATATCAATGTCTACGGTGGCGGTGAGGTAGGGACTTTCACAGGCAATGCCAGTGTTATGGGCAACGTCACAATCAATGTTGCCAATGTGTACGTGCAAGAAATGGAAGTAACCGGTGGTGGACGTACTGATGGAGATCCTAAGACAGATGTTTATGATCCGGCATTGGCAGATGTCAGCGGAAAAGTAACAATCAATGTGGAAAACGCTAACTTTGGTGCCGGTGGTGCTATCTATGGAGCGGGTGATTCTTGGGGTGAAGCAGCCTCTTCCAGCATCGGTTCTGTTGAAATCAATGCTACGAACTTAATCTTTGATTCAGAGCTTGGCCTTGATGATGAGTCTATAAACATCATTATGGGTGGTGGTATCGCAATGAACCGCGGTACCTCTGATGTTAATGGTGATGTCAACATTAATTTAAATAATGTAAATGTTCTCTACGTTATGGGCGGCGGCTCAACTGTTAATGATGCCGATGATGAAGAGCTTGATGGGCAACCTCGTTATTACGGTACATCTGCCTCTGTTAAGGGTAATGTCAATCTCTCATTGACGAATTCAACAGTTGACACAATTATTGGCGGTGGTACTACAGGTGGTTCACTTTGGGGAGATGATGTACTTTATCCTCCGGCTGAAGACAGTGGTTATGGCACTGCTAGTGTCACAGGTAATGTAACAGTTACATTGGCTGGGAACACGACAGTCAAAGATATTTATTTAGCCGGATCGGGGCCAGAAGCCAATGTAAACGGTGATGCCACCCTTGTCCTCCAAGATTCAGCGGTTAAGGTGACAGGAAATATCCACGGCAAAGATCAACCTTCTCAGGGAAATATTATTGGGACAAGCAAGATTCTTTTCGGATCTAACTACAAAGGGTCTTTTGATACCAACTTCCAAGGAATTGATATTTTGGAAGCATCAGAAGGAGCGGAAGTTAACTTAACATTGGATAATTCAAGAGCCTCTGATGCGGTTATGTTCAGTGGTAATGGTATCTTTAATGCCGAGATTACGCGAAGTGCCGAACTTACAATTAACGCAAAAGTTAATGCAAGTAAGTTGCAATTAAATGCTGGAGAGGGTGAGAAGATTCTCATTATGGGTGAGAATGGTGTTCTTACAACCTCTACGGATCAGGTCTTTACAGAAGCATTGAATGCTCAGGGGACAAATAAAGATGCTGGCGAATTAAATGAAACCGGCACACATATTGATTTTGCTGCTGGCACCATTGCATTTAATGATGCCTTCTACAATTCTTTCTATTCCAATGATGTAGCCAAACTTATTACGACTGGGACGAAGATCGTATTCAATGGAGAATTAGTTGACGTTGAAGGCGATATGACATTGGAAGAAATCGCCGATAATGCCAATACCATCCACTCTAATATTGATGTCACTGCTTCTTCTGGCAATATTGACAAGAGTTTTGGTGTTTCCTCTATCAAAGTTGATGAAGGTGTTTCTAGCGTTGAAATTGCTGAAGATAGAACCGTTACACTGGTTGGTGGTGACAATAAAGAATTGATTGCTTTTGAAGGCGATGGCAGCAATAAATCTGTGACTGTCTCTGGTACATTACAGTTAGGTGCCGCAGGTTCAGCTAATAACACAGGTAAACTTTCCGCTCCTGTGACAGTCAAGGAGAATGCCTCCTTCAATGTTAATGCTGGCACTTTTGAAATCGCAGATCTGACTGTTGAAAGTGCCAAGTTGACTGTGAACAATGCTCAAGCAACTGTTGGTTCTTTGAAGTTAAATGGTACAGCTACTGCCACTATTGCTGGTTCCATGGAAGTGACTAGCCTCTCAGGTTCTGAAGGCAGTACCGTCAATGTAGGAAACAGCGATAAACGAGGCGATTTGGTACTAGGTGAAACTTCTAAACTGAACGGTATGGCTTTCTTCCTTGATCCTGCTTGGAAGGACGGCATGGAAGTAACCGATGCCTCACGCTTGGTCTTTAAAAATGCCTCTGTTGACGCCAAGATCGCTGCTGGTCAAAACAGTTTTGTTGTCTTCGGTTCCGGAGATATGACGAATTTCACCCCTGTCTTCGGTAAGCAAGTCACTTGGGGCAACAGTGGAGTATTGGCAGCTGCTTATGTAGCCCAGCCGATTACCATAGCTACTAACGGTGGTTTAATTATAGATGGTGATATGACTACATATACCGCCCCCACCGATGGCTCTGTTAAGTTTGCCAAGAATTCTGTATTGGTTGCAGATGTCACATCGCTCAAGGAAGGTCAGGCTTTAATTACGGCTACGAGCTTTGACGTGGATAAGGCCTCCAAGGCAGTTGTTGTGGGAGAAATGAAGAATGGTGCTACCTATCAACTCACTGATGGTACTGGCACTCTTTGGACAGCCGACAACATTGTTTCCGGTAACGCTTTGTGGGGATTGACTGCTAAGGATGACGGCTCCTTCACCGTGAAGCTTGAAGATGCCAACAAGATCTACGGCAACTTAATGCAAGGCGGTGACTTAGCTAACGCCGGTATGCAGTCTGACGGCGCTGCTTACGACTACGTTAATTCGTTGCTCACCGACGCTTCTGGCAACATCAGTACTTTAGCTTCTACGGCTGCTCGCTTTGATGCTGCCATGAATGTGGGCGGTGCATTGTCCATCTTCACTAACGCCTATGACCGTTCAAGCGAATTGCGAGAAATTGTTCGCGCCGAATCCTCTTTGGATCAACAACCGCGTCTGTGGGCACAGGTGATGGGTGGCAAAACGAAGTTGAAGGGGATCTCTTCCGGTGCTCAAGACATTCATACGGAAACGGATCACTACGGTCTAGTGATTGGTGCTGAAGGCACGATCGACAACAAGTTCTCGTTGGGTGTGGCTTTGGCTGCCGGTTCTGGTGATACCGATAACGACAAGGTCAACGCTAAGGACGAATTTGACTACTACGGAATCAGCATTTACGGTCGTACGTCTGTCGGTGTTGTGGATATTTTGGGTGACGTGTCTGCAACGTTCTTAAAGAGCGATATGAAGATGCACGGTGTAGCTAACATTGATACAGATACCGATACAGCTGTTTACTCTGCCGGTGTTCAAGCTCAAAAGACCTTTGATTTGGGTTGGGCAGACGTAACTCCGTTCGTTGGTATGGATATTTACCATGTAAAGAGCGATGGCTACTCTGCCGGTCATGGTATCAGGGTTGAAGATGCTGATGCGACGACGGTTGAATTCCCGGTCGGTGCCAAGATAGCTAAGAGCTTTGAAACAGCAGGCGGTATGACTGTTGCTCCGACGTTTAGCTTGGCAGTGGTTCCAACTGTTGCTGATCGTGATATCGACAGTAAGGTGAAGTTTGCAGGCGCTAGCAGCAAGTATAACTTCACGTTTGCCGATGATGTACAGGTTCGCTCTGAATTGGGTGTCCAAGCAGCAAAGGATAACTTCCGCTTCGGTTTGAATGCCGGTTACGGTTGGGGTAATGAAGAACGCTCTGATCTGTCTGTTCAAGCTCGCCTGAAATATCTCTTCTAATCTTTAATTAGATTGATGTGGGGGACTGGGGGATTTTTGCTTCAGTCCCTTTTTTATTTTAGAAACCTTTCTCTATGAAGGAATTACCTAAATTCTTTAATCACAGCTTTAGCTCTGTCTAAACAAATAACAAGCTTTTGAAGATTCCTTTAGCTATTCAGCAACCCTCAGTGAGCTGCACGCTGATAGATTAGTAGCGTAGTATTAAGGCACAATTCTCTCTTTCAAATCTTCACTGTAAAAGGATCTTCTGATGTTTCTTTCTCTGAGCGCTCCTTTGTCTGCCATCCGTTCTTTGTCTTTACGCACTACATTGTCAGGTGTAGCCGTGCCTTTTCAACTTACTAAGCTCTCAGCGGCCTGCGCCCTAGGGATTTTGTTTGCAACAGCCTCTCCTATTTCTTTTGCCCTAGATGGCAATTTGAGTGGTGGACGAGTCGATATTGCCCAAGGGACAGAATTAAGCGGCGAAGATGTCTATGGATATTACATTTTTGGAACGGCTGATGCTCAAGGCGGACGGGTCACTGTTGAAGGTACGATCAGTAATGGAGGCAGAATTGCGGGCGGTCGGACACAGGACGGAGACGCAATAGAAAATTCCGTTGTCATCAATGCAGCAAAGGTTGAATCTTCTGGTATTTATGGAGGGTACGGGCAGGGTGCTCATGGCAATCGCGTTGAATTAAAAAATGCCTCCACCGTTACCTCTTCTTTAGCCAATCGTAGCCTAAGTATTTATGGGGCGGTTATTCAGGGGGAATCAGAGGGTTTTGATAACCAAGTGTTCGTATCGGGACACTCCAGTGTTGAGGCAGCTCTCTATGGAGCCCGGGCAACGGGTGCTGATTTAAGTTTTAATACGGTTACGGTAACAGATAGTGAAGTCAATAACATCGACAGTGTGCTTCACGGAGCTTATTCTGAAACTGGTCATGTCTACTCCAACATTGTCTCGATCAGCAACTCTATAGTTAGCACAACCTCAGGTGAAAGTGTCGTCGGCGGAAGATCAGATGAAGGCAGCGCTTCAGAGAACTCGGTTATTATCGTTGATCAAAGTACAGTAACTGGGGATGTGATCGGTGGATATGCTCCGAATGCTTCAGCCAACAGCAATCATGTGGAAATCAGTGATTCAACGGTTAACGGTGATATTTACGGAGGTCAGAGTCACTCCGGTGAGAGCAATCACAACTGCGTAACGATAAAAGATAATGCATCAATTCAAGGTGACTACCTCAGTTTGTACGGAGGGTATTCTGAAGATAATTCTGCCAATCTCAATACAGTTCAAATTGCTGGTAATGCGCAATTAGGAGACGTTCAAATTTTGGGAGGTTTTTCGGGTTTAGGTCATGCTGACAATAACCGAGTTATTATAAAAGACCAATCAATCATTCAGGAAGCTGTAATTGGTGGTTATGGAAAAGGCGGTGCCAAAGAAAATGTTGTTCAGATTGATGGGGGTGAGGTACGTTTCAATGTTTTTGGTGGATCTGGACAACAGAGCGTTTCTGATAATAGCGTCTTAATTAATGCTGGAGACATTGGTAGCAGTTCGTCTGCATTGATAGCAGGCGGTTATGGCATGGGTGATTCAAAAGTCCAGAATAATCAAGTCATTATTAAAGGCGGCAAAATCCAAGCTCTAGTTATCGGAGGAAATATTGCCAACCAAGGTGAAGCATTTGGCAATGTTGTTATTGCAGATGCCAATGCGCTCATCAGCAGCGACATATACGGAGCTCGATACAGGCCCAATATTACAGAGACACCGTCAGAGATTAAAGTCTATGACAATAAGGTGTTAATTGCTGGTTCGACAGAAGTTCGTGCGGATGTTTATGGTGCTTATAGTCGGGTAACGACAGACTCCAATATTGTGAGCATTCAGGATAAAGCAATCATTACCGGTGATGTTTATGGAGGACATGGCGGACAAGGTGCTAGTCATAATTCTGTTTGGTTAACAGGGGGCACTGTCAAGGGGACGATTTACGGCGGTTATACGGAAAGTGGAAATGCCACTGATAATACGGTCGTCCTTCATTCAGAGGCGGACCTTTCAGAAGCAACGGTTTATGGAGGATTTTCTCAATTCGGAGATATTTCGTCCAATAAACTGACGATTGCCGATAGCGGCGTTATCACCCAAAGTATTAACAATTTTGATTCAGTCGATATTAATGTCACCGACCTCAATCAAACTTCGTTAACTTTGACCGATCAAGATAGCTCCACAATAAACGGAGCAAAGCTACGAGTTCAATTTAATGTTGCTGTTGCAGGCTCTCAAACGGCATTAGAAAAAGGGACAAAAGTTCGCATCATAGATAGTGCAGAGACGGCATTGCATTTTAGTGATATTAGTGTTGAAGGGGATCTTTTAGCCAAACAGGGTGTCTCTCTAGTTCATCAATTTGAGTTATCTGAAGACGGGACTTCGGCCACTTTGGTTTCAACCAAGGTCAATCAAGATACTTCTATTTTTAGTGCTGCTCAAATGGGCATGATGGGATTACTGACGCAAGCCAATGATTTTGCAACCAGCCAAGTGCAGCAACAGGCCCGTGAGGTTGCAGCAGCAAAAGGGCAAGGTCTTTACTTTGCGGCATCAGGTGAAAATCTACGCCTAGACACTAACAGTGCAGAGGCCGATCTTGACGCAATGCACTGGGTTTTGGGTGCTGCCAGCAGAGCTCAAATAGGAAATGGTGAAAAGCTCGATCTCAATGTTTATTTTGAAGCCGGTAGCGGTGATGTTGATACTGACAAAGGCCAACTCAGTGGCAGCGGTGATTCAACTTATTACGGCGTAGGGGCTCTTGTGCGTTATGAGAAAACCACAGGGTTATTGAGCGGATTTTATTCACAAGTTAATGCTGAATTTGGTCGAGCTTCAATGGATTTTGATTCCAGTCTGAGCGATGTGAATGGTGCAACGGCAGGTTTTGATAAAGAAACGACCTATTTCGGTGCGGGGGCAACACTGGGTTATTTGTTGAATCTACCCAATCAAATTTCTCTTGATTTGAGTGCTTCCTATCAATGGATCTGCCTAGAAGGCTTTTCGGATACAGTAGCTAACGACTCCTATAAGTTCAGTGACGTGAACAGTCAAAGAACCATTGTTGGACTTTTGGCTACTTATTCTGGTAAGAGCTCTATTCGTCCTTATGCAAGCCTAGCCTGGGAGCATGAGTTTGATGCAAAGAGCGGCGTGAAAACATACGGTTTGGCCTTAGATGAGTTAAGTCTTAAAGGTGATACCGGCAGTGTCCAGTTGGGAGCTAGCTATAGACCATCGGCTAATGCCCCCTGGAGTATTGATGCATCTGTTAAGGGACTTGTAGGTCAAAAAGAAGGTTTTGCCGGTAAGGTGTTCTTTAATTGGACATTCTAAAATCAAAGATGTCGCTTAGAGAAATCAATCCCCCAAGAATAGTTTTAAAAACTAAAGGTTAAATTATGCGGACTTCTAAATTAAATTTAAGACAAAACAAAGTAGCGTATGCGGTCACTGTAGCGGTGATCCTGATGTTTCAATCTTCAGTGATGACTGCTCAGGCTCGTGAGTCGCTAATCGGTCAGCAGACAGAGACATTTAATCCTCAGTATTCGAATTCTGAAGTCCTTTGGTTACTAAACGGTTCGAATCTCATGGCTCAAAACAATACTTTGAGTCATAAAAAAGGGACACTTGCGCCAGAGGTCCAGCAGTTAGATTTCTATCACATAGGACTCGAAAATGGATCTGTGGCACAAGCAACTGAAAACTCGGTGACGTTGTCTGATACAACATTAAACTTTAGCTCTACGCCCGATACAGAAGCCGAATTTGACTTGATCAATGTTTTTTTCTATGACTCCAAAAACGTTAGTGCTTATGACAATACGTTTGACATAAATCATTTAGAGCTGAGCAATGGTTCTGTTTGGGCTTATGACGTCGTAATGTGGGGAGCCGATACCGTTGATGCTGCGGGCAACTCTTTTAAAATCAGTGATGTTACGATGACTTCCGCCGCTACCGAAGCGGCGGGGCTATTTGATATTACGGCAGTCGAAGCGGCTAAAGATCCAGATTCTTCGGAGAAAGCAGTCTACAGAATCGATGATACCAAGCTCACACTGGACAATATTCTGATAGATCAAGCCAGTGCCCCGGGTGAAGACGGAGAGGACTTACTGGCAGTTGCTGTCAGGGTCTATGACGCTAATGAGGTTTCTTCGAAGGGCAATACCGTCTACGCAAAAGAACTTGATTCGCGCTCAGCAATGCTTGCTGGCGTGAGAGTACAGGGTGATGAGACAGAAAGTGTGACTCTATCTGAAAATGAACTTCACTTAACCGATTCGCATTTTACAGAGCAATTGGATGCTTACGGAGCTAGAGCGGCGATTGCGGGTAGTGCCGAGATTTCAAATAATCTTGTCGAAATCAGCAACATCTCTGCCGGAAGTCTGCGACTTTACGGCGGCAGATATTATCAGACTGAAATACCGACAACCGATACTTCTGTTAGTTTAATTGGCAATCAACTCTTAATTTCTGATACTGAAGTCTCTGGAAGTGTTGATTTATATGGTGCTCGTGCCTCTGCTTCGTCTTCGGTTTCTAACTCGCCAGAGGTTGAAGCTAATGGCATCCAGATGAATGATAACCAATTGACGCTCAAAGACTCCCTGATTGGCGACTATTCCGATATTTATGCAGCTTATTCTAGAGCCGTGGCCGACGTTGAAATGAATTCCAATGTGCTCACTGTTTCAAATGTTCAGTTTACTGGAGAGGCTTTTCACCGGGGTGCTCAAGCTACTGGTGAAAATGTTTCCATGAGTGGGAATCGCTTGATTGTAAATGGGCAATCTGTTTTTAATCAAGGGGCTAATTTGGTTGCTAGTGAGGCTCTGGGAAATAAAAGCGTTTCGATTAGCAATAGTTCATTAGAAATTGATGGCGCTACATTCAAACGGGATGCAGCATCTGACCTAGCGGCTGTACTTGTCGGTTCAAAACTTCATAGTATAGACGCTCAAGTCAGAAATTCTGAAGTTAACATCTCGAACGCTGATTTTCAAAGAATCGGTTTGATCAATGGCGCTTGGGTAGTGGGTAAAAATTTAAGTACTCAAAATGTTACTGTTGATGCTAACAAACTCAGTGTTTCTGATGATTCACTCATTGTAGATATCTTTGGTACTAATATTCAATTGACTCAGGGCGGAACATTAACTTCTGAGCGTACTTCGGTGAAAGTTAGAGAATCAAATCTTTTAAGTGGTTTTGTTTTCTCTACTTTTGTTCAAGCTTCAGGGGATAATCGTCTTCGTTTAAATAACCAAACGATTCAAATTTCTGATAGTACGGTACAAACCGTTTCTGGCATGTATTTGGATTTAGAGAATGCCGACAGTAACGTATTTGCTGAAATGAATGGTTTGACGGTTAGTCTAAACAATTCAACCGTTTTAGGTGGCGTTTACACCGGATATACGAGCGATGAGGCAAGTGGGCAGAGTGTAACTTCAAGTACAGTAGCAGTTAAAAATTCTCGACTTGAGTTAAGTGGGGCAAATCGTATCGGCGGTGTCCGAGATTTCGATACTTTTGCCATGAATGTCCAGGAAGTCAACAAAGATAAAGCCTTATTGACAATCACCGGAGCTGCTCTGAATTCTCAGAAACACTTTGACGACCTGACAATTGAATTGACTGCTAACGATTTTGTGACTGAGCCCGATACTTACCGTTTAATTCAAGTCGAAGGCAACGACCGCTACGTCTTCTCTAACCTCAAAGTCCAAGCGGACCAAACATTTGTTCAAACCACGTACACAGCTACTGACGATATTGTTTTATCTGCAGCTGACATAGATACGCTCACGAGCAAAAACGAACTCTTTAAGAACAAAACGGTCCAAGCTACATCAAGCTCCAAAACTTTGTCCAGTACTCTTTTGGGTTCTGTCGCCTTTGTCAATCAGGGCGCAGAATTTATTGCTGACGAAGGTTTAGAATCCATGGCTCACGCAGCAACCGATGGTGCTATTGCCACTTTTGGTGCTGTCCACGGAGGCTCATCACACTATAAAGTAGATCCCAGAGTTGATGTTGATGGTTATTCTTTAGCAGCCGGTGCTGCCACTAAAGTCACACCGGACTGGATTTTAGGTGGTTTTATTGAAGCCGGTTGGGCCGATAGTGACAATCATGTACAAGGCTCAAAAGCTGAAGGTGAGCATGATTACTATGGCCTGGGCGTTGCCACTCGATATAAACTCAATGATTCTTGGTACGTAGATGGCTCTTTGAGGTTTGGCCGAGCCTCAACGGAATTCACGGGTTCTTATGTGAACGATTCAGCCAAGTATGACTCAGACAGTTTTTATGTCTCGGCTCATGCGGCAACGGGTTATGTGTTTGACTTAACGGACTCGGTCAAGCTTGATCTCTATGGTCGATATGTAGTCACCTATCTGGATGGCGATGAAGTAAACCTACATAATCGATATAAGCAAACATTTGATATGGATTCCACAGTGACCCATGCCCTTCGTTTAGGAAGCCGCATGACAGGAAGCTTCTGTCCATACGCCGATTGGAAAGTGGGGTTGGCTTATGAGCGCGTTTTTGATGGAGACGCCGAAAGTACCGTCAATAACTTAAACCTCGAAGTACCGAGCCTTGAAGGCAATACGGGCATTATGGAAGTAGGTGTATCGATGAAACCCAATCTCAATAGTCATTGGACTTTCAATTTAGGAGCTAAGGGCTATGTGGGCGATCGAGAAGGCGTTATTGGTAACGCGGTTATTCGGTATACCTTTTAACTAATTGAATCGCTGAAGGTCTCTCAAACGTGTAGTACTATCATCAAAGATAGTATTACACGTGAGAGTGTTTAGTCGATAGCAATATTTAAGCAGTTATTGAAAATTTGATAATTTCATAAAGTTGAATAATCACTTATATGATATATGTTATGAATAATATATCGACATGCTTAATTCGACATCTTCTGGACCAATATTTTCGTAGCTATGGCTGCAGTCTGCCTTAAAAGAGATAGGGTCTCTCTTTTTTAACTCAAAGACCTGATCGTTGCCTGTAAACCTGAAGTTGTCCACTGAAAATCGAGAAGGATTGTCTGAATTCAGACTGAGAACGTTCCCTACTCGAGTAACCACTCGATGATATTGAGTTGTTTGACACCATCAAAGTTTCTGCCTTTGCCAAGCGTATCCATTGTCAATAGAAAACGGGGATAGGCGTCTTTAATACCTTCAAAAGCGCTCAGTTCCATATCCAAAGTATTGGGATCCAAGACCGTTTGAGCGACTTGATAGTAGGCAAAACCATCATTGGTTTGAACAATGAAATCAATTTCTTTTTGTGCATTTTTGCCGATTCGAACTCTTTTAAAACGTCGACATAATTCTAGATAAACAATATTTTCCAATATGTGACTGTAATCCTTAACTGGGGAGATGATCAGATGATGTCTGAAACCTGTATCTGTTAAGTAATATTTTTCCTCTGTTCGTAAAGTCGCTTTTCCTCGAACATCAAAACGAGGGACACGCTCGATAAAGTAGCTGTCAATCAAAGCATTCAAATACGTTGATAGTGTCAGTCTGGAGATCTCTACTTTTTGAGATTTGAGAACATTAATGATATTCGTCGAAGAGAATGCACTCCCAATATTGGATGCTAAAAAACAACACAATTTGAATAATGTTTCTGTGTCTCTGAGCTTCAGTCTCCAGGAAATGTCTTTTAAAATAATGGATTGAATCAAATCGCTGTAATAGATGGCTATATGGTCTGGATCATTTCGATCACGTACTAAAGCTGGAAAACTTCCGATCTGAAGATAACGCTCAAAATCTTCCTGTGCTGTCAATCTGTCGTTAACTACTGCATTACGGAATTCTTTAAAGGAGAGCGGAAACATTTCTATTTTTGTATATCGTCCCGTTAAAAAGGTAGTAAGTTCTCCTGACAGCAAATATGCGTTAGATCCCGTAACATACAAATCGATGTTGGTTCGTTTAACCAAACTCGCTAATACCTCCTCGAAATGCGGACAGAGTTGTACTTCGTCAATAAATACAAAGTAAGTGTTTTCATCCTTAATGCGCTCTAAAACATAAGAATGAAGTGTTTTAGGATCCCGAAGAGAATTAAGAAGCAAATCATCCAATTCAATGCAAATCAAGTGATCGGGTTCAATACCTCTATTAAGAAGATCTTTTTGGAAAAGCTTAAGCAAAAAAGATTTTCCGCATCGTCTGGGCCCCATAATGACTTTAATTAGATTGTTATTTTGAAAACCGGTCAGTTTCTTAAGATAATCTGGGCGGGAAATAATATTGTTTAACATAATAGCTAAAATTATTAATTTGTCTTATTTTGATTATCATAATATACAAAAATAAAAATAAACAAAGTTTTGAATAATATGATTTCTTATATTTTAGTCTGTGTTTCGAGAGGTTAGTGAAACATATCGCCAAAGTTGATTAGCTGTACATTACTTATTTTTTTGCTTCTTCAATGCATGCTTTCGTGAATCCATTTTTGGAAAAGAGATAAAAGTAAACCTCTGTGAAATCGAAAAGTCTGCTTTTCTCAATCAGTTCTTTTAAACTTGTCGTATCAACGGGATCATTTCGCCATTTGCATTCTGCCATAAAGATGAGTTTTGTATGCCAGCACTTCGTCTTCCATATAAGACATAGAGGAACCGCAGAGAATAAGCATTAATTTTGAGCGGGCTTTGTACTTATCAATCAGAGCCTGCAGAGTAGAGGCAAAGCTTTTATCGCTTTTAGCCAGGTAAGGATACTCATCGATGGCAAGGATCAGGCGTTTTTTTCAGATTTTCTGAAGACATATTCCAGCGCAGCCTGAAAAGAATTAAAAGAAGGAGCGTCTTTGAGAATTTGATCGTAAGCTAAAACGCATTGACTGAAATTTTCCAGATTTTACTTGGCATCGCTTTCAATACCAACGTAATACACTCCCTCCTTGCCTTTTAGGAATTCGTTTATCAGAGCAGTTTTGTCGATGCGCCTGCGTCCGTACATGACTACAAATTCAAAATGTGATGACTGATACAAACGGTTTAATTCAGATAATTCATAGTCACGTCCAATGAACATCGTAGGTTTCCCATATTTTTGATTCAGAAATCTTCTGCAATGGAGTTAGATAAGTTATTTTAGAAAAAGTTAATCGTAACTAACTTAATCTAGAGTAACTTAAATAGGCTTAATAGCCATTATTTGTTTAGAGCTCTTTTCTTTCAATAGAAAGAAGACATTCCAAGGCTGGATTGCCTTTTTGAAGCAAAGCTTTTTGCATTGCTTCTAATACTGTTTTTCTGAGAGCTGGTTTCAGTTTTTCAATCACGATGATGAGCAGTCGAGCAGATGTCTGAATTTGAATGAGTTCTTCTTTTTCAATGATATTAGTAAAGGGGAAGTCCGTTTTTAATCGAGACAGTGTGTATCCATAGTGCATTAAGTCTGACTTTTTAGACGTTAGCCATCCCCAGGCGTCAAAAGGTGCAATACGATAAACACCGAGATTTAAAAGTGTGAGGCTTCCTGCATGAATTCTGATGATTGAAATGAAGTCCTGCTCGGCATTGCGGGTGTATGCTTGAGCGCTCCAAAAATCTTCTCGCGTCTCTTCCGGTTTGGGGATGACTTTTTGAACAAATGTTTTAGCAATGGGAAAAATCTGTGGCCAAATCGGGTGAGCTCTAGCAGTGTCTAATTGATGTTTAAGCCCAGGATGCATCGCCTGGTAAGTTAAAACCCAAAGACTGGTTTGTGAAGATTTTTCTTCCGGCGTTAGCCAGTTACCCATGTCTTCCTGACTGAAGATTGAATCAAATGTTTTGACTCTTGAGGTGTGATTGTCTCTTAAAGCAATGTTTTCAAGAGGAATACCTTTCTTTTCGGCCAAAGCAATTAATTGTTTTTCTTTGTTGTCCACATACTTTGCCAAAACCGGCATAAAAGCGAGTTCTTCAATGACAACACCACGAGCCAAATGCTGCTCAAATCGCGCCGGCATATTGTTCGTTTTTCCAATGTAAGCGACCTGATTAGGGCGGATTTGCAGGTATATTCCTGAGAGGATCATTGAATTATTAAAGAGGCTCACAACAGATGTAACGCCTCTAACATCAGCAATTCGTTCAAAACCCAATTGGAATGCGGCATTCATGCCGAAAGTGGATATTTTAGCCATGTTACACTTTTACAATTTGTTAAACTTTTTTGAGCAAAAGATCATAGTCTAAATCAATTAGCTCATTGATTTTCATAGGAAAAATCAATTGGACAATTCTTCTTTTCCCATGATTAAATACTCACGTTCAGACCAGAAATTTTGGAAAAGAAAAATGAATTTAAGAGACTTTTTCACTAAGCCTCCGATCCTCGAAAATGAATACGCTAAAGAAGTTTTAGAACAAAAAGTTTCTCCTTCAGAAGTACTCAACACGTTTTGGTTATTCGTCATACCGTTCATTGTATTTTTCTGTAATTTCGTCAAACTTTTGGAAAATACGAGGTTTCACTTTAAGCTGACAAGGCGCAAAAGAGTTCCGCCTGCTATGCGTTGGGGTCATATTCCAAGACGCTACTTTTGAGCAGCTCGTTCAAAATCGACCACGTTAGTTTTTCCTTTTAATCCTGTTTCGGAAAGCTCTTGTCGCATTCCGTCTGATTGAGAAGACATCTCATCGATGTGTTCTTTGTATTCTTGCGGACTCTGGTAAAGCGCTCCGCCTAGGAAGGCGTTTCTAATAACAGTGTTAACACCGCTTTGTTTGTCTTCATACAAAAGTTTTGCTGAAAGAACAGTTCCTCGTTCAGCCAAAAGCTCTTTTTCCATTTCTTGTTGGTTTTGACTGATTGATTCTCTCTCTCGGTTAACAGAGTGTTTAACAGAAGCTGTGGAGGGTGGTGCAGATAAATCCATTCCTCTTGTAAAACTGTTTCTGGCATTTTGTAAGTCAAGATGGTTAGCTGACCTGGTTTCGTCAAAACGCTCAGTAGTCTCAGATTCAAAAGAGTGACGATGTAGCCTTGCCATCGTATCGATGTCAACAGTTGAAAGAGGTTGAGGCTGACCTTCATTCCATCTGAAGGCCCCCATTTCGTCGTGAAGCTGTTGAGCAAAAAAGCTTCTGGCAGCAGGGCTATGAAAAAGAGCATTTTGGGCTGCTTCCGCTGACCCAAAAGTTTCAATGGCCTTTTGCATCGCAGACGGAGAGTTATCCATCACGGTTTTCATATCCTGATTAGAGATGTAGCCCAATTCCTTTGATGCGCTTTGAGTGGTATTTTGTTCAAAACTTAGTCGATTGCCGTATTGATAGGCACGAGTCAGTTGTGCTTCGAAATTTTGTGCTGCACTACGGATTCCAGAATCTGTTGTAGTTTCTGCGATTTGGCGTGTGGCATTTAGCAGAGATTTATAAGCTTCTTGACGCTGTTTGGAATTTACAGTTCTGTTTTGGGAAGTGACAGTATCTATTAACTGTTGGCCTGTTGTAATTTGTCCAGTGATACCGGCAGTAGTGCTGTTTAATCCATTCTTTTGACTCGAATTAAATGCACCAAGAGAAGATGTAGAGAGTTGGGTTGTGTTTAATTGATTATGCTCAGAAATTGCCTCACCAAAATTTATATTTGGACCTGTTTGGTCAAAGCTGTTCCCATTAGCAGAAAAATTTAATGAAGATTGCACAGTGGCATTTTGAGCGTTATTGAAGTTCCTCCCAATGCTTTGATCTGTGCCGGAAGACATACTGACCGAACTTTGATTGCTATGACTATCCGTTGACTGAAGAGAAGACTGTTGATTTAAAGTGGTATTCAATAAACGCGTAAACCCAGCCATCGATTTATCAGCTGTTTGTGTGGTGTAGGAACGTAGTGTTTGGACAGAATCCGAGTACCCGAAGCGGTTACTCATGCTGCTGGTTGCACTTTGGCTATCAGCTTCACTCATAGAGATAGCAGACGATACGCCCATAGAGACGGGTGTCATGGACATGCCGGTTACAGCTCCGGTCCCCGAACGCGTCACTGAGCCGTAGGCTGAAGTGGTTTGACTTATTGTTGAATCTGTATAGCCCATTGAGCGGTCACTTTTATTGCCTCCGATATTGTTAGTAGATACATTGCCCCAACTTGTGTTGCCCAAGGAAATGTTGCCTGATGTGAGGCTGGCACCTTGAGACTGGGCTGCGCTTTGAGCGGGTGCCATGACGCTTGCGGCTAACTGTGCCGTTGCGAAGTCGCTTCCCTTAGCAATAGCGAAAGCGATGACCGGAGCAAGGATCGTCAAAAAGCCGGCAATCGCTTGTGAACTGGCGCCTGCTTCCCGAATGAGATTGGCGGCATAGATGGTGTTGGCACCGTATTCATTGATGATTTGGTTCATGGGGTGGCTGTCGGTGTGAATGATTAAGTAATTCATCACGGCAGAAATGGGAGCCCAGAGCTGAATCCAGATTAAAAGCGTGAAATAGCTTCTGAGGATCGTTCCAGCCATGTGCCCAACGGCAAGGACCATGATGAAGACCAAGGGGAAAGAGGCGAGGATGATGAACTCAAGCGAGTTTCTAACTTTGGGCAAAGCGTCCTTGGCGATTTCCGCCATGGTACGGTAGTTGATTTCGGATGAGAGGTTGCCTTGAGCTTTCGCCAGGGCAGTTGCAGTAGCTAAAGGGTGACCTGCTAAGGCAGCAACGTTGTCAATGTCGCTTTGTAGCGTATTCATGAAGACCGAATGTTTGATCGACGAAGATAAACTCTGAGAAATACCCAGTAGCAGACTTTCGGCTTGAGGCAGTACCCGGAGAATCAGGGTGCCGGCATCAATCTGATCGGGCAGTAGCTTCATGGCTAAGTGCTTTTGGATGGCCGGTAGTTCGGTGTTAGCCATGTGATTATCAATAAAGGCAATGGCTTCATCGCATCCGATCCAGTTTCCGGCGGTGTCTTGTGTCATACGGGCGGGATTTACCCAGCCCACTTGTGAGATGGTTTGCCAGAGGTTGGCGCTTGTGCTCAGTGCTTCAATCTTTGAAGGCGTGTCAATCAATTCCGGCATCACACAGTTACGGTTAAAGTCAGAAATAAGCGTTCGTCCTTGAACGGTGACCGGGCCTGCGGCTAAAACGGCATTGACGGCCCGTTCAGGGAAAACCATCCCGAAGCGGGAAAACCTTTCAGCTTCAACACCGGCAAAGGTATCTTCAAAGATCTCGGTGAGCCAATGCCCCACGTGAGAGGTGGTACTAGCCATGAAGGCAAGACCTAAGGGGACATTGGAGACGACATAAACGGAGCCTGAGCGCTCATCGTTAATAACGATGTCGGTTTTAGGTAAAAGAGTGACACCATAGAAAAGTAGCACGGCGAAGATGAAGCTGCCGGCATCCAATCCTCTGTATCTAAGAGCACAGACAGTAATCACACATAAAAATCCGAAAAGGATCAGTGTCCTCAAAAGTCCCGTGTAGTCCGCCGAGCCGGTAATGGTGACGACCGCTTCAAAGAGATCGCGGATTTGGGAGCCGTTCCAATAAGCAAAGAATTCAAATGTCATGGTCAAACCTTATTCACGAGAACCCCAACGGGAGGCTAAGTTCTGGGCAGCGTTGCCCATGAGACTGCGTTCGATATGTTCAATCTGTTGCATAAAGCTTCGGGCACGGGACATTTGCTGATAGATCCTGTCACTACGAGCGGAAAGATCCAATCGAACCGAGGCTATGCGGGAGGAAATGCGCTTGACATGATCGGCATTGATTTGATTAGCCTCAGCTCCGCTTGCGCTTGTAATCACTTTTTCAATATCAATCGTTAATTGATCCAGTGCCCGCACAATGGCCTCATAGGAGGCAGCCTCGACATAGACTCGAAGAATGTCTTCTGAGAATCCGGCGTAGCGGTGAATCGACAAGGTATTGATAAGCCGAATAAGAGGAATGGACGAAACCGAGCCTAACAACAAGACATCTTCTTCGGAAACCCGGGAGGGATCGCGGCTTAAAAGCGACTGTCTGTAATTAGTGGCTGCTTCCCAGAGACGATGAGTGAGGTTGATATCATCCAAGGCAACGCGTTCCGGGTATAAGCACTTTGTGTCTTTAGTTGGGCACATAAGCCGTGTGGCGTTGTTGAGACTGACACTTTCAGAGGAGCCAAAGAGTTGACTCGCAATGTCCTCCCCCATGATGAATCGCGAGCGGGCGACGGCCGAAGCGTCATCACCGGCTTGGGTGTAGATCGTGGTGCCTACTAGCGTCATCATGAGTTCTTTGAGCTCCTTGGGGTATTTAGACGTTAAGGTTCCTCCTCCTAAAAGCGCCCAGGTCAGGTTAATTTCTCCAGCTTCAATAGTGTTGCCGCCGGAGTCCGTGCGGGTGGGGACGTTTTTAAAGACGGCTGATCCATCGGTGCGGGTCATGGAGTCGGCTTCGTAAGCATCCGACGCGCTACCAGAGTCTCTCAAATGATTGGTGGCTGAGTAACGCAGTTTTTCCATGTAACCCTGAGCGCCCGTCATATCCAGAAGTGTTTGAGCAGCCGTGCAGGAATCTTGGAATCTGGAACTGTATTCCCGAATCAAATCACGGAAACTTGTCACTTGTTCAGACAAGTCCGGGGAGAGAGTTTGTAGGGCAAGCTGAAAGGCTAATCCGGGCAGGGAAGAGCCGATTGCTCTTAAATAATTTAAAAACTCTTCTTTAGACGGGATACTAAACGCCCCCATGAAAAGGTCGATACCTCCGCAGCCGGCAGAAAGTTTGGGCGGCGTGAATTGAAAGGGCGTGAAGTCCGTGCGTGGGGCCCGGTACACAAAGCCCCCTGCCGTGGCTATATTTAGATGGGCAGATTCATAGATACCGGCTGCCGTGACATTACCTTGAGCGATGCCGGAGGAGGAGTCGTAAAAGTCTTCCAGAAAACCGGCATGTGCTGCCGGAATCAATGAAAAAGACACACAAAGGGATACTAAGGTCAAGCGTAAAGATTTAGCTCTCATGGTTGATACTAGAGTCGAGGGAGAGTTTGTATAGTGGAATTCAGAGGTTGAGTGAGGCCCGAGGCCTGAACCAATCGATCTTTTAAGTCTTGCAGTGACAAGGCACCTGAAGCGATCAGCTGAGCCTCATTACCTTGACGGTCCACGAGGAAGATAGCGGGTGTGACGGTCGGCACGGAGCCACTTAAGGTCATTAAGCGCTTCACAATGCCGTTATCCGGTTTGGCGCCGGGCCATGTGGAGGTAACATCACCCTTAATAGAAATAGCTAAGGCTTCAATTCCGGTTTCTAGCTGAAGTCTTTGAATAACAGGGGCCATAAGAGAGCAAAAGGAACATCCCTCCTGCACGAGAATAACTAATCCTGCTTGAGAGGAGAGCTGTTTAAGGCTATCTTCTTTTCCTGACTTTGCTTCATCTTTCAAAGCAACCTGCGCAAAGTTGGCGTTGGGGTGGACCACCGTATGGTCAAAGCCAGGATTGGCCCAAAGTGTTTCTTTCCAACGTTGGGCAAAGACCGTGGACTTTTCAAGCATCAGTGTGTTGATAGCCAGATACCTTTTAAGATTTTCATCGGTCGGCTCCATTACAGCGGCATTAAGTCGTTTTTGTGCTTCTAAGCGCAGCTCTTGTACCGTTTTAATTTCCTCAAGGTTTTGAGGGGTATCGTCTTTTGGTTCTCCATAGAATAAAAATCCTCTTTTTGGACTTGACCAAACGTCTTCTGTCCAGAAGTCATTGGTTTGTGCAAGTGAGTACGGCACAAAAGTTAAAGAGAGCAGGGCTATTGAGCCAATTTTTCTTATCGTCATCATGTTTAACAGTCAGCTCCGTAACAAGTGTCTTCTTTGCCCGGCATATCGGCATAGGGATCTTTTTTGAGTTCTTCACGTCTGGCCTTGGCGCGTGTGTGCACGTTATTTGCGTCAGGCAGCGTTACTTTGGAGGTGTCAATAAGTTTTCCTAATTCATTGGGATCAATTCTTCCGAGGTCCACCCGGCTCATTTCATAAGCGGTGAGCCCCTGACAGACATACTGGTCAGCCGGGTTCCACCCCAATCCCAACTGATCGTGAGCGGCCTCTTGGACAAGCAAAGCGAGCTTAGAGTTGTAGCAGCAGTAGGACTCTGTTTTAATCATGCATTGACCGAGGTTATATTCCGTGCAGACACTTCCCACATATCGACAGGTATCAGCTCCGCGCTTTAATTGAAGAGTCTGCTCTTCAGGAGTGCAGGACAGATAATCTGAGGCTACTTCAAGAGCCACCATGGCAAAGAAAGTCCAGGGGTCAAAGGAGAATTGAACGGATCCTCCGACATAGCTTACGGACAGTCCGTAGTAAGAGAGGTTAGGGGAGTAGGCTTGTCCGGCAGCTTCCCCATAGAGCTTAGTCATGACAGAAGCAATGGTGTCATTACTCATCAAAATGTCATTGACATAAGGTGAGCCCAGTGTGTGAATGGTTTCTTTAGCGACTTTGCCCGAAAAGATATAAGACACGGGCAGGCCAGCGGCATTGCTGTGAGAGCCTCTTACTTTACATTTGCAGCAGGAGACACCCCCGAGCTTATTTCGGCAAGTGTTCATTTCACCCGTAAAAAACCGAAGGTTTTCGTAGTCGCCGTAGACGGCAGCCTGACGGACGACTTCGAGTTTGGCGATCGTGTCGGCTAAGTTGGTGTTAGGCGCATCGTCAGTTGGGGTGCATAGTCCATGTTGACAGATACTTTCTGTACAGCGTTCTTCTTCAATGACGGTGTCCTCAGTTTCCTGACACTGATAAGTAAAGGTCCAGTAAGAGCAGTTACTCTCACTGCCTGCCATACACTTTTTGTCTATTAATTGGCATTTCGGGTTGGTAGAAAGATCACTACAGGTGCTGATCCCGTCTGAGCTCTCACATTGGTACTGCACTTCATAGCGCCAACAGTCCTTATAGACCGGAACGCCGTCAATGATTCGGGTTTCTGCCCCTTCAATGCAGGATTTGCCTGAGACTTCACAAGAAGATTTTAATTGTGTTCTGTTTAAAACCGGATCATTAAATGGACAGTTGGAATCTTCTGTCATTGCGATAATTACTTCTTCAGTGCCTGTCCACTGAATGTTGTCTGGCAAAGCAGAGACAGTGCTGCTACAGGAGTAAAGGCGGCTGGTTTCACTTTCAGTCTCTTTGAGCGTACAACCTTTCTCAGTAAGAGCGTCACAGGTTTGTTTTTCTCCGGTTTCACACAAAAGTTGCGATTCCTCAACCAAACAAATATCGGTAAAGATCGGGTGATAGGACAAACAGGCAGTAGCCGTCACTGGACAAAAAAGAGCTTTACAGGTATTTAGGGTTTCATTAACGGTATCCAGGACATCAATTTTTTCTACAAACTGAATATCCTCATGCGGGCTAAAGAGCGCATCTTCTTTACAGTCAAAAGTGAGCATTTCTGTCTGATCCTTTTTGGCTGAAGGCTTGCAGCCGGCGCTTTCAAGATAGTTGCAGGAGGGATTTTCAGGTGTGATTAAGCATGAGAAAGTAAATTCCTTCTCCCAGCAAGGAAGCGTCACTTCGATACCGTCTACAACACGCGTTTCATCGGCTGCCGTGCAGATCATTTGCGTTTGATTGCATGAAGGCTCGAGAGCCGACGGACAGTATTTATCAGTCTCAAATTTGTCTGTGACCGTGTTTTGCACCGGGAGTTCTGTGATGCCTTCAGGGATAGAAGAAAGCGGACTATCGCAAGCATAGGAGTTCTGACGAAGCTCACACTCGCCGGGTTTACTGGCTTTAAGACACTCCGAGCTTTTTTGAGCACAGTCTGATTGGCTCTCTAGAGGGCTACAGTAGTTGACGGTACCGCCGTCAGCGCATTCCGTTACCGTCTCATATTGCCAACAGTCCCGATAGACTCGGGCACCGTCAATGATTCGAGTCTCAGGGCCCTGAAGACAAGTCTCCTTGACTACGGTGCAGTTTTCTGCACGGGTAGTAACGGCCAACATTAAAAGTGAACATATCAGAAGACAACGCATTAACGGCATACGCTCTCCCAATGTTCGATTTCACCGTGCTCGGGCTTGTAGACTTGCATTTCGGTGCTGACTGTCCGCGTACCTTTGCCCGTATCTTGGTTAGTGATGGTGATCGTGTAAAAGGTTCGACCATCTCGCTCAAATTGTTCAATGCTGAAAATAAAAGGAATGCGGTTTGTCGCTGTAAAAGACGATGGAGCGGAGGTAAAAGAGCCCATCGTGCGCGTACCGATCTTGATCGTCACTTTCATTGAATGACTGCAGGCATAGCTCACTGTTGCATTTTGATTAATGCCTGTAGCGGTGTAGCCGACATCTTTAAAGTCTTTGAGGCTAACATTGGTTTTTTGATCTGCTGTACACGGTGCAATCACTTCAATGCCCAGCGTTCGAATGCAAGTCTCTATCGTCGGCGGTCTTGTCTCTATCGTGCATTGATAGGGATAAGTCTTTTTCACGTCAACGGTGACAGGAACTGTACACTTTGCATCGTTATATTCAGCTGGAGCTTTAATGCAGGAGTAGCGGTTTTCTGTGTGTGAGAGCACCTCTTTTTCAATGCGACAGGTTTTAGCTTCTGAAACGGCATTGGTGTGGCACCGGTAAAGCTCGCGCGTGCCCATTTCCATTTTCCAACCTTCCGAGCAAGTCCCCGTGACGATTCCGCCCGTGGCTTCATCACAGACTTCAATTTCAGATAACCCGGGGATTACTGTAGAAACGGTTTCACAATGTGTTTCAGAACTTACGATGTCACTTGCGTTTCCGATTAAATCATCTGTATTTCCGATGACTTCTTCATAATCGCCCAGAATCTTATCTTTTTCTTCATCAGATAATTCCGGTTTATTGGCTCCTGCCTGATAAACCAATTGAACAGCCAAACATTCAGGATCATTTTTGGAAAGACAGCCGCTAGCTTTATTTGAACCCGGAGTAAAAAGATCACCCATGCCGGACTCAGTTCTTAAGTCAGACAAATCAGACGTCTCGCCGATAAAGTCTTTGTTAACAACGTCATTTCGCTTATCGTTAGTCACAATCGAGCCGTAGTTGGGGCGGGCAACAGACTGTGCGGCAAGTGCGGCATCGTTCACAGAAACGTTGCTGGCCCATGCGTGACTTAAGCCTGAGAAAAGGACAAACACTAAAAGAAAACGCTTTGTCACGGACGCTCTCCCAGCTTATCTAAAGCGCTTTTTATTAACTGAGAGGCTTTTACAAATTGAGAATTGTCTGGATTCTTATTTAAAGCACTTTCGATTTCTTTGTTGAGGTAATCAAGCGCATACCGAAGCGTTACGTCGCCTCTGGCTACAAACAAAGCTTCAGTGTTTTCGCAGGCTGTTTTACAAACTGCAATAACCATAATCTGAGGAACATCGTGGATGGCTTGGTGGCTGAATAACACCGGATCAATCTTGACGGAGACACCGGTGTCGGTCAAAAACTTAAAGTCTTTCATGTGCCGTGCAATGAGGCCCTTGCCGTAGCGTTCAAGGACGGTGCGAGGTTTTTCATCCGGTTGATTAGTAACTTCAACGCCAACCCCGCGGAAACTTAAAGCTAGGCCTGCGTCTCTTGCGTCAATAGCCAGTCTTTCTAAAGAAGCTCTAGGCATAGAAAGGGAAACTGCTACAGCAATGACTAGCTCTTTTTCGTCGGGCTCAGGTAAATTGTTTATAGACTGCTGAGCCTCAGAAATCACGGTTTGTAATTCCAAAGGAGTTAGAGCATAAGCTGTGCTCAAGCTCAGGGCTGCCATAAGAACCAAAAGCTTTTTCATGAACCACCTCCTAAGTTCATTCCTTGGCAGCAGTCCCGTCTTCTCCAAATTAGAAAAGTGCCGTCTTCTCCTTTAACCGGAGGCGTGGTGCCACCCAAAGCATCCATTGCGGTGGAAGCGCCAAACGGGCGGCAGCAGGTGCCTTGCGTTTGACGTGAGGGCCAGACCATCTGAGTACGATAAACATCTTTACTCATTAGAAATTCCAACTGTGGTCCGCACTGACCGTCTTCACCCCATTGGCGCCATAAAAGTCCCTCGCGGTGCAGTTTCAACGTAAAGCGTTGGGTGAGTAAGCTAAAGGCTTGTTCGTCGGTAATGTGGGCATTAACCCAACCGGTTAGGGGAAAAAGGCTTCCGGCACAACCCGCACACCAATAAAGGGTATTAATCGGAAGGCTCACGGTGGCTGAGACGCAATCCAAGCTGCATGCGCCAAGAGCAATCGGATTTGAAAAAAGCGTCACGTCAGGATTGAGTAAAAAAGAACTCATCGAGTCATCCCACAAGGGATCGAGCTCTGTCATGTAGGCTACATCCCAGGGGGAAGCTTCCAGGCACTTCGTGTCAAAGAGTACTTCTAATAGATAGAGCCAAGGCGTGTGGTACCAATGAATCTGATAAAAACTCGTTCGATGTCCCCGCTTTTTAGGATTAGGCGTTCTGCCATGAGCCGGCGCTGAGAATCGTCCGCCCATGCTAATACCGCCTAAAGAGGGAAAGCAGAAAGGCTCACGCACAATTTCAACGGTGCGGATGGGTTCCCAAAAACCGATATTCATACCTAGGGTGACCGAACCGTTAGCCGTGCAACTGCATAAGCCGTCCGCATCGGTAGCTACGTCGGTAAAGCCCGAGCTACTGATGAGGCTCGTATTTTGCCCGACCGTAATCGGAAAGACGCATTCCCAGCACACGTCCGTTATTGGATTGGTTATTTTGCCGTAGCAGGCGGCCTGGACATTAAAAGACCAAGCCGACAAAGCGACAATGACAAAAGCCTTGATCAAATGCACTTAAGAGTCCTTTAACAGCTGATTAACAGGTGCCTCAGTAACAGTGATGCCGTTGTGATCCATCTGAACATAAGCGGGGAGGGCCTCAATTTTGAGGCGTTTGACTAGTGTTCCTCCTTGATCAAACCACACACGGGTATTGAGAGTCTTTTGAGTTGCCTCAACGGAGCCCGTAACTAAAATCACTCGGCCCATAGGTTTGGCTTTCATAAAAGCCTGAGCTAACATGACGTGCTCTGAGTGGTGAGCATCAATAAAGAGCCAGTCTCGTTTAAAGTCCTTTCCCAATACTTCGTAAACGCCACTCTTAGTTTCAAATCGGTACCGTTTAATTTCTAAAGCTAACGGCAAGGATTGGCCTTGAGGGTGTTTGCTCCAAGACTCTAAAAAACTTTTGTTTTGATTAATCCGGGAGGTGCTTTGGGTTATTTCTTCTTTTGCGTGAGTTTTCAGAAGCGCCAAAAGGTCCGGTTCAATCACAGGGTATACGGGTCCAAGGGGCAAAGGCTCTGCTAAAGCCAACGCCATAGCAAGCGAGAGCATCGTTAATGCGACTATGAAAGAGGTGAATTTTTTAGTCATGAAGGGTTCACCACAATAAAAAGGCCCGACCCTTGATGGCATCAGTTGAAATGAGCCCAGGATGCGCATAACGGCTATCGAAACTATCCGGATGGTCGCCCGTAGCAAAAAAGTAGTTTTGACCAATGACACAGTCACCGATGGCTTCTAAAGACTCTCCTGTTCGGGACGTTTCCTTTGCTCGTCCAACGAAGGTCTCGTTAATAAAGATAAGACGACTTTTTACGTTGACAGAGTCTCCGGCAACGCCTGCCACTCGTTTAATTACAGTGACACCGTCAGGAATCGGAGGCGCGTTTTCCCATTTAAAAGCAACCAGTTCGCCTTTAATAGCGCTTCTGTCACTTTTATCGATCAAAAAAACACTTCCCGAAAGGCTTTCTGTCAGATTGATCGCGAATTGATATCGGCTTACAAAAAGGGCAATCCCAAGTATGAGCACGATAAAAACAAGGGCATAGCGCTTCAAAATCAAAGAAAACGCTTGGATTAAATGCCAAAAGTTACTCATCATTGGGGACGCGCCTTTCTCATCGTGGGAAAGTCAGTGAAAAAGTCGCGCTCTAATTGTTGGCGAAGAATGTTTACTTCTGAGACATTGAGATTGAGCTTTTGCATGACAATAGGGGTGATGTCTTCAATGTCTTTTGCACTGACAATCATTTTTCGATCAAGAACAATAGTCCTCTCATCGCTTAGCTCTCTGAAGACTTTCTGCAGCTTTAGATAAAAGGCTCTGGACTCATTGATGACTTTTTCGTTGTCTCCCTTTTTCATGCCCTGCACCCAAATGAGCTTTTGAGCGTCAGTAATCGCTTCAATATCGGCAACGACTATTCGTTGGGTATTAGAGGAGCCGGCATTAAGCCAGGCAGTCAAAGAAAAACCCAAAGAAATACCGGCTAAAACCATGGTCCAAACAAAGGGGCTCTTTATAAAATCCTTTAATCGATTCATTTCAAAATTTCTTTCAATTTCTTTTGGTAAAGCTTGTTATGTTGAAGACTCACCTGAAGATAAGGAGAAGCCTTTTGCGCCCGGCGGGTTTCCCGCCTTTGCTCATTTCGCTCTTTACTCGTTACAGTTGATCGAACAAGGCGAGAGTTTTGCGCCAAATCTTTTTCATAAGGGTCAGTAACCGCATACCACTGAACACCTGGAGGGGCGAAGTTATCAATCACAAAATCGTCTTTCATCAGGCGTCCTTTTTTCCGATTAATTCAGTGATTGCTTCGGTGACAGTGAGTCCCTTTTGCATGAGTGCTTCAATTCTTGCTACGTCATTTGCCCGGCTCGAATATAAAAGTCGTGAGAATGGATCAAAACGAATCTGTAAAACGGCCGGTACCGTATCGGGTGAACAAAAAAGACACTCAGAATATTCACCTTCGCGCATCTTTAAGTTTTTAATGGCGTTCATCTCCCAGGCCGAAAAAGCCACCTTTTTCTGACTTTGCATGAATCGAAGTGACTCTTCTTTTTGACGCAAAACAAAACGAATGTCTGCGTTTTCAAGCGCAGCTTGAGTGGTAGCGTTTTGATAGTAGTCGGCAAAGGACTGAGTAATCGTGATAAAAGAAGCGTTTTGCTTGCGCGCCCGGCGGTAGCCGTTTTGAATAAAGCTTCCTGCATGCTTGTGACTTAAAAGGTCCCAGGCTTCGTCAATCACGACCATTTTGCGGGCGGACTTTTCACCTAGCGTTAAATCCTGAGTAATTAAGAAGATGAGGCATAAAAGCACCACACTTTGCAGGGTCTTGCGACCTTTAAGGCCATCTAACTCCAAGACAATAAAGTCTTTATGAAAGTTGACGGTTGAGTGACCATCAAAATAGCGCCCATAGGCACCTGTGCGGGAAAAGGGCGCCAGCTGAACGGCAAGGTCTAAAACTCTTTGATCGGATTTGGCAGGCTTTTCAGGATTGACAACCCCTGTTGATAGACTTTCAGTGAGATCCGTGACGCAAGCTAGTCTTCCTTCTTTTTGAGCCTTTTTTAAAATAAAGATGACGTGTGTTTGAAGTACACTTTGCGCAAAATCACTTAACCCCTCGTTGGGAGAGGCCATTTCAGTGAGAATAGGGATTAAAAATCCCATGTCTTCCTTAATGTCTTTTACAAGCTCAAATGGGTTGATGACGAGCGTTTTTTCAGGTGCATAGTCAATCCATTGGCCGTTTAATAACTGACAGAGCTTTTTATAGGATGCTCCGACATCAATCACATAGGTTTTGCCTCCTGTACCGAGGTTGCCAGTGATGAGATCATTAGTGAGGGCGCTTTTGCCCGAGCCCGAAGTGCCGACAATAATTGCGTTGTAGTTGCCAGAACTGGCAAAAGGATCAATGGGCGTAATTTGGCCATGAAGACCAGTGAGCAAAAGCAAAGGCGTGAGCGACTCTTCTGCGTTTCGAGTACCGGTGCCTTGAAACTCAGCAATAAAGGGAGAGAGATTGGCGGCATTAGTAAGTGTTTTGGTGCTCAAGCGCTGAGCCAATTCCAAATCTCGTGCCAGAATCGGCCCCATGGTCATAGGAAGCGTTGCCAACACGCTTTGCCAGTGCATGCGTGTGTCGCGAGTTAAATCTAGATGCGCTTCTTTAAAAACTGAGATCGTAGCTTCTGTACACTCCTCTAATGCTTTTTGAGGCGCTAAGAGCAGTACTTGAATAATGAGCTTACAGAGCCCTCCATTTTGAGCATATTCTTCTAGGACAATATCAAAGTCGCGCTCGCGCTTTTTTAAGTAGGGTAGGTAATGAGCGACTTCACTGTCAGCGATTTGTTTGGCACGTGCAGCTAAAAGTTCTGTTTTGGCTTTTGTTTTTTCAAAGTTGGGCATCGTCACTGCACAGGTGACTAAAAATGGACAGGGGATATCAAGCGTTTTGTGGCCGATAAAGCGCGAGGTAAGCGCCAAGGCATAGTCACTCGGAAACCCTGAGACTGAAAGTCCGGTGAGCACCGTTGAATCGTCACTTTGAGACCCATGAAGGATAATGCCGTCTTCTGTAATACGAATACGTGTATCGGGATCCACTAAGCCAATAGAAAGCGGTTCCAAAGAATTGGGTACAGCGCGTGATGTAAGCGCCTCATTTTTATGAGCATTGAGAATGGCGCGAAGCGTTCGATAGAGGTCAAGCGCCGTCCACGTATGGCTATATAAAAACTGCGATTGAAGAAGCGAAATGAGTCTTTCGCGTTCCTTTTTAGCTTTTTCTATGGTTGCGAATAAAGCTTTATCACTTAAAGGGACAACCACTGAAACCCAGGCACGGAAGTGTCTCACACGAAAGTGAGACCCTTTAGAAAGACTATTTTGAAGTCCTTCTTTTAAGTAATGTGTGCGCTCTTTAGCTAGGTGATTGAGCGTTTGAGCACATTCCTTTTGTGATTCGGGAACAAGGAAATATGGGGTACGGCTGGCCTCATAAGCGTTAGTGGCCCAATTGATATTGGGTTCACCAAAAAGCGTGACTTGAATACCCGTGCCTGACGGTAGATCCGCAGAAAAAAGGCTAGTGAGATGGCTTGCCATCTCAGGAGTTGCTCCTGTCTGAGGCGTCAATTCCAGCGTAAAACCGACAGATTCCATTGCAAAGTGCTTTTCATCCATTATGGCAAAAAGCCCTTCTTCAAGTTCTTTTCCATAGGGAAGAAGCGAAGACAAGCGGTCAATGACCGTTTGTGAGCCTCGACTCAGTAATAAAGACTCTTCATCAGCTACGAGATTGGTGAGATAGTGATTTAACCTCAGAGCTTTTTCTCGGAAAAATTTTTGAAAGACATTCATCATGAATCTTGTCCCTTAGTCCTGAGTTTTAAGGGGCGTAATCATTTTTCGAGAGGCATCCTTTATGGGCTTAACATCGAGAGTTTCCGGCGCCCAGTGTGCTTCACGAATGGTCGTGAAAATCATATGTTCTGCATGCAGATCACCCTCTTCATCAATGTAAGGCGCAACCCAAACGCGAAGAATTTCTTCAGGTGAGCGCTTCGGAGCCATCAAAGGCGTGTCAGTTATTATCGGATCGCTAAAAGGACTCGCCTTAGAAATAACAACAGTTGTTGAAATCGTTTCATTTTGCTTCAACTCTTCTTTATCTAAGCTTTCATGCACTGAAGACAAAGAGGCGCAGCGAGGAGACAAATCCACTGAACAAGCAAAATCGGACTGAGCGTTTTGTAAGCCCGTGATTGATCCACAGGCTGTTAAAAGAAATGGAAATGAGCTCATAGCCATCACTAAAAAGGATCGCTTCATTAACGATTCTCCTTCGCAGAATCTTTGACGGCTTTTTTAATCTTGGCGATAGCTTCAAATTTTTCTTTAATGGTTTGAGCGTTTATTGCTCCTGTGACACGCTCACCATTTTCAAAGAAAATCGTGGGCGTACCTTTGATACCAAGTTTTCTCATGAGCTTTTCATTTTCTTCGATGGCAGTAGTGCATTGGGCAGGAGTAGTTAGCTCAATGGCATCAATCATGACTTTTTCAAAGGCTTTGATCTTATCTTTGGCGCACCAAATGCGGGCAGAAACTTCTTTGGCATCCGGATGCAGACTTGTAAGAGGCGTTAAAAAGGTATGGATACGGATATTGTTCAGACTGGCAAGCGTTTCCTCTAACTTTTTACAGAATGGGCAGCGAGGATCGGTAAAAACGTAAAGCGTGTGCTGAGGTGTCCCTATTTCACGAGTAATGGCATTTTGAAGTGGGAGCCTTGTGACATCAATCATTTGTGCAAGTGTCTTTAACGGTGCCGTGAGATCAACTTGCTTTTGCATATCGTAAAAAACTCCGCCAAAGAGCCAATGACGAAAATACCGGTCACGATTTTGGGTATTGACGTTCTCTAACTGCGTGAGCGTTTCAGAATCAATAAAAACGTAGCTTACCCCGTCACCTAAAATGACTTCGTAAAAACCGGCTACAGCCGTTTCTCTAGCAAAGCGGATACGGTTTTGGGGATAAGCTTTTTGAAGGGCTTCTAAGACTTTAGTGTCTTTTTCACTTAAAGCAGTCTGAGAAAATCCGAGGCTATAGGGCTCCTGCTGAACTTCAGCTAAAACATCAGTAATTGAAAAATTCATGGATAAACTCACAACAATTGAAAATAAAAAGCGTTTTTTCATAAAAAGAGTTTTAGAAAAGAGATTTTTCAGTTGCAATGGAAGCGCTTTGCGTAATGACAATATCCACATCACGTCCTGCATCGACTTCTAAAACCGGGAAAATTTTGTCGGCTAGTTTTAGGTAATAGTCTGCAACGCGGTCCAAGGCATCTTGCATCCCTTCGCCCAAGCCAGCTCGCCAGGGGTTATTGACCGAATTCGTGACAGTGCCTGCAAAATTCGTAGTGGAGTCTTGTGCAGCAAGACTCACAGCTTCCCCTAATCCGGAAAGCGTTCCCACCAATAAGGCATTGGCGATGGCTTGACCGGAGCGCGTCACCACTCGGGCTTTAAGCCCCGTTTTTCCATCTTCTCCTGTGACGTAGCCCGTGAGCTTCACATCAATAGCGCCTCTTGATTCAGTGATGCAACTTAAACGGTCTAAACGCACTAAGACTCGTTCGGAACTTAAGTCACCAGTGGCGTTTGCTGTCACCATGCAACGCTTCACATCAGAGCGGTAGCGATTCGGTAAAAATGCCGGATCCCTAATTTCTAAAAGCATGGGAACGGGGTTGCCGTTGGCTTGCCCTCCGGTAGGAGCTTCTACGCCGTTTAAAAGACGTGCTCGGGCAAAACTGCCTGTGATCAATAAATCATCAGTTTTTCGCTCTTTGGTTCGGTTTTTTGCGATTTCGTCTTTTTTTGCCGACTGGGCTTTATTAACGATTTCCGCATCGCTGACTTTTTTAATTACAAGTCTTGGGCCCTGAGTCTCAGAGCGTTTAGCTTGTGGGTAAGTGTGATAAGCATTACTGGCGGAGAGAGAGGAAGCCGAACTCTCTAATCCGATATTGGTTTCTGAAAACTCATCATTAAACTGGGCAGTAGAGTCTTTGGTCATCGCTTCACGCTTTTTTCGCTCTTCTTCACGTTTTAGTTGTGCAGACAAGGCCTGAACCTCTTTTTCAAGCGCACTCATTTGAGCACCATAGGTTGTCACAAAATGCTCTTCATTAAAAGAGTCGTTATCTAAATGAATGGTGGTAGCGGGCGCCTCTTTTTTTGCCTTAGGTTTTTCTTGCGTAAAAATTGCAATGAGAATGGCAAAAACAACTAAGACGGTTACTAGCACGGCTAAGATGATCCATTGGCGAATATGAATCTGAGTATTGGTCATCGTACGAGTCCTTTGTCTTCGGCTTTTTCAATGACATAAACGCGCGTCATTGCTTTGGGTTCAAGGTGTACGTTTTCGATCGCTACTGCTAAAACGCCTTTTTGATAAAAGAGCTTTTCCTCCAAAGTGATACTTTGCTCAGAGGTGTTTTGATGAACCAGTACTTTGCCAATTAAGCTCTCAGAAGTGAGACTTTTTAAGCAAGAGCTCCCACAGCGGTTAGTTGCATGAAAGCCTTCGGGAAGCTCATTTCTAGCTAAAGCTCGGATTAAACGCGTGACTTTTTTATCTAAATCAGGCGCAGAGACAATCGTTTCTTTAAACGTGCGCGAAGCATGTATCTCAGTTTGTCCGTCCTTTTGTTTTGTGTTTCCCAACACAATTTCTTGACTTCTTACAGATTGCGGGATGAGCGTCAAGGCGTGCGTTTCTTTGTCTTCCGTTGTGAGAAACAAAGCCACAGCATCTTTGGTTTTCGGAAAGACAAAGACTTGCCCAGTGACGGCGTCAGTTTGCACTTCAAGTTGCGAAGCCTCGTAAATGGCATTGGTGATTTTTTTACCCGTTACCGCAATTCGATTGGGTCCAGTGAGGCTTACCGGATAGGCAGGTGCGCTTTGAGCTTTTACTGTCGGGTTTTTAACCGAGGATATAGCCTCATGAACCTGATCATCGAGGAGAAAATCATTGCTTGGCGCCATGCCCGCATGAGCGATCGGGACGACTAGGGTACAAAAGCAGACAAATAGACTCTTAGTCCTTAGTTGTTTCATAGGAGTTAATAAAAAATTAGAGAGAGTTAGCGGGAGAAGAGGAGTTTTGATTGTCCTCATCAGATTCCGAGAGCATTACTAATTGAAGCCAGCCCGCCACAAGAGAAAACTGCATAAAGACCGATGTCTTTTGTCTTAGCGTTTCGGTTTTCCCGATGTAGTGATGTTTAAGGCCCTGCGCTTTAACAGTTAGTTCTTGGGTATTGACTTCAAACGATTCAATGGCAAATAGGCTGGTAGCACGTAGTTTTTTAATGACACGAGCTTTTTCTTTTAAAGCCTCATCAATACCTCCGAATGCTGATGGGGCAACGTGCTTTAAAAGTGCCTCGCGGTTGAAGTCAACATTGGCTGGCGTTACATTCATCGACAGTGACAAAAGATCCCGGGCAACCAAAGTGAGGTAGCCTTCATCAACATGGCGCTCAGAAATACTCAATGGGTGCGTGGTTTCATTGATGCCGATAGGAACTAAAACGGTTGTTACTGGGCTTTCTTTAAAAAGAAAGCACCCTGTGAGAAGACAATTCATGGCAAAAGAACCTGCCAGAAGTCCAAGCGTCAAGCGCTTTAAACCCAAACGCGCAGCCATATCGGCAGACAATTGTTTATAGGTATTCATAGTCATTTAGCCCATGAATTCACGTCGATAAGAGGGAGGTGAGCGTCTAAAAGGCTTTCCTGGCAAATACCAGTAAAGCGTATGAATGCCAAAGCCTTTAGCTCGGCCCTGCCTGACACGACTCCAGCCCTTGGCTAAAAGAACGCCTAAAATTTCTCCCAAAAGCAGACTTCCCACCATCACACCAATGGCGATGCCGGTCAAAAAAAGCATTGCCACATCAAAATCCCAAATAAAGATTTTTGCGTTGGCATCCAACTCTCTCGGGATGGGCACAAGCCCCAATTCATTTCGACGCGAATTCATGAGAGTCTTTCTTTAGATAAGAGCCGTCAGGATGCCTTCAATGACGCTCGGTGCAATCACTAAGCACATGGCAGCAGCCACACATCCCACAGCTCCCATAACGGAACCTCGGATAATGCCCATGCCCAAACCGACTAAAAGAAATATCAAGGCGATGGCACGACCGAGGTAACCCGTAGCCCAGGATTCCACGATGGTGTAGAGCTCTTGGAATTCTCCGCCCGTTTCACCGGCGTAGACGGCAGAAGAGCAAAGTGCCAGGGTCAAAAGTAAAGAAAGAGTCTTTTTCATATATATATCCTTTACGAAAATTGGAAAAGCAGTCCTATGCGTAAAAATGCATTAAGACATAGGGGTGCAATCGTGCATGAATGAAAAACGGAGTGACAGCTAGAACTTTTACTATCTTGCAGGCTTTATTAATCTAACCATATTCTGTAACTGATTGATTTTTGTCGAATAAGTCCGAATTTCAAACTAATAACACTTCAAATCACGCAGTGCAATGTATGTTTTAAAATTTGACCTTAAAAATTAATAAAGAAATTTTTAATGCCGATCAAAAGGTTGATGGTTAAATGTTCTGTAGTTATTGAATGGAATTCTCTACGTGGTTTAAGTACATTAAGCAAAAAGAGACATTCAACGGCTGATTGTTTTGAAATTGAAATAGGAATTAAATAGATGCCTTCCAAAATAAGACAATCAAATCTAGAGCTTCTAAGAGTTTTTGCAATGCTTTTGATAGTAATGCATCACTTTTCTGTTCACGGAGCTGGGTACGCATTGATATACGATCTAACTTTTAACAGTATTTGGACTCAAGTATTGGCTTTATGGGGTAAATTGGGTGTAAATCTATTTGTACTGATTACAGGATTTTTTTGTGTGAAAAGTACAGTTCCCAGGCTATCTAGTTTAATTTTTTTGTGGTTTACTACATTAACCTATAGTGTTGTTTGTTACTTTATAGCTCTATATTGTGGCCGTTCATTCAGTTTTTATGATTGTATTCGAGTACTATTGCCTTTTACATTTGGTCAATACTGGTTCATAACTTGCTACGTAGCTTTATTTATTCTCATTCCTTTTATTAATAAATTGGTTTGGTCACTTAATCAAAAACAATATGTGATTTTAATTATTACTTTGGGACTCCTTTGGAGCGTTATTCCAACAGTCTCTTTTGGTAATCGTTGGTATTTTTCATCACTTGGATGGTTTGTTTATTTGTATTTATTAGCAGGTTATTTTCGGCTATATATCGTAGAAAAAAATGTTTCAGTTGATCTTACTTTGTGTTGGAAAGCGTTACTTACATCAATATTGGTAATTGTATGTTGGACTCTATTTTGTGATTACATGTTTTCACAAGGCTTTAAGAAATGGGGAATTTGGAATTATTTTTCGAAGATGAATAACCTGTTCATACTGCTTGCTTCTGTGTCTATTTTTATTATCTTTCAACAAATAAATATAACGTATAGTAAATATATAAATAAGTTTGCTAGCTTGATGTTAGGTGTGTATCTTATTCATGATAACAATTTCGTAAGACCTTGGTTATGGAGAAAGTTTTGGAACGTAAAGTCTCATTTACAATTGCCAGAGTTTCAGTTTATTCTTTGGTCGATAGGGGTAATACTGCTAACTTTTATTATTTGTTCTCTTATTGAATTTATAAGAGCAAAAGCTACAGCGAAAATGTCTACATATTTTTTTAACAAGTATTTAAATTATTTGGATACCAAAATAAAAACATTTTTCTAAGAGACATACATCTTTATTTATAAGCATGTACGACCATGAGATAAATGCAGATTGACAGACAAATAAACCCAAACAAAATCCAATAAGGATTTATAAAGAATGGCATAAAGCTTATCATAATAACACCTTGCACCATGATGCTGGCGGTAACGAGCGCCGTTCTTAATAAAAAGGAGCTTGAAGGTAAGAATCGAGCGTATCGGATTTTTCTGACACACAAGGCATCTACAATTACAACGGCAATGAGGGGTAAGAGATTTAGGCCTAAGAGACCTGTGACCAAAATTCGGCCAATAGCCAAAATGGTGATGGCGTATGTCGCCTGTAAGTAGGGAATGGCAAGAATCCTTGAGACAGCGCCCTGAACCTCGCTGTCAGTAAAGTGTTCAGAATACTCTAAAGAAGTTTGATCACCGTAAGGAATAGGGGAAGTCGAAAGGAATTGCTCAACCCCCACGAGTAGTTGATTAACGCGCTCAACCAAATCAAAGCCAAGATACTGAATTTGCCAGGCTTGTTCCCGTTCAATTAAATCAAAAGTAAAAGCTTCATTGTGTCCTGCAGACCACCAAAGGATCTGCACGAGAATGCACCCCCAAAAAATGCTCCAAAGGGTTTTATACATGGATTAACGTCCTTTCTTTGCAACAAGAATCGGGCATCGAGTTTTATAGATGTAGCCTGCTGAGACCTGCACAATAGCTTCACAGTTGGGGAGTTTTCCCAAAAAATCAGCTGGAAAGATTGGTTCTAAATCTGAACTCATCTGACGGGTGAGTCCAGAGTGATAGTCAGGAGACAAATGATCGGGCGCACGATTATTAATAGCGAGGCTTTGATTGGCAATGTAGGTCTTTCCCAGCGTCTCCACGACAAAGCGTTGCGTCATCTGATCTTTGGTTCTAAGGGCAATGAGGTTATTGAAGTTTCCTAAAACAACATGCGCAGCTTCTAGACTTCCCATTCGATGTGCGAGGTCGGCAATGGTTTGCATAGCACAGGTCGTTTGAATACCCGATTCTGCACCCTTATTGAGTATCTCAATTAAAGGGACATTAATGACGTTTGAGACTTCATCAATAAAAAGGCTGATACGTTGAGAGTTTAGTGCCGAGAGCCCTAAGTTATATCGGCGACCGGCAATATTAGCAAGGTCTGCGAGCCAAATTCCCGCAAGAGTTGAAGCAACCGTAGGGTTGGGCATGGAATCAAGCCCAATGTAAAGCACATGACCGCCGTTAATTACTTTTTCAAGGTTCATCACCGGGCGCGTGTCGTGCATGTCAATTAAGGAAGGAGAGAGGCTATCGGCTAACTTCCCGGTTGTGAGCATGGAAAGGATCGGCAAAAGGGAAGCCGTGATTTTTGAATAGTGCTCACGGTTATGCCGAAAGACCTCAATTAAGCCATCAATTGCAGGGTCTGGCATCGTTGTGTGAAGTTCTGTTTCATAGAGTGCCACTAGTACCATGAGGCGCTCAGACACAGTGGGAGCAGGTGGCTTCCCAGCTTTTTCTTTTAATTCAAAGTAGCCTTTTTGCCAATCAGGATTAGCATAGCTTTTTGCATGGCGCTCCAATAGAGATTCTAGTAATTCATAAATCCCAAGTTTTACATACTTGGCAATTAAGGGAAGGGTCGGACGAATTTCTAGAGCTATTAAGCCTTGTGCGATGGCATTGACAGCCATCCAGGCAAAATTGGCAAAACTTTCGTCCATATTGGGTGGAAAGGCTTGACGGATGCGGGAGGCAATTTCAGTGGCATTCGTGAAACTGTGCATGGGATCAAGCCTAATTCCTATGTCAGGAAAAGCCGGATGAAAAGTTAAGGGATCTTTTCTTCCACTGGCTCTACAAGCATGAAGAATGTTGTCTTTGAATCTAGAAGAGTGTTTAGGATCAATGACAATTACAACATCTCCTCGGGCAATGGCTTGAGCCACCAAATGGCTTAAATAAACACCTTTACCGGCCTGAGTCGTTCCACAAAGACAAAGCCCACCTTCAAAGTTTTTAAGAGGGCGGAAAAGAGACTTTTCACTGTCACCTACTCCGTGAATAATGGGCAAACCTGCAGCCTCTTTAGGTAATGCTGAATTAGATAGAAGAATTTTTGTGAGCATTGGGCGAAGCGTAAGTTTTGTCCAATCAAGCTTCATTAATTCGTAGAGTTTTTGAGAGTGTTCAGGCCACCAGCGAAAACCTAATCCAAGCCACAAATCATTCGGGTGCCCCTTCATGATTTTGGCTAGATCCTTAAATGTCATAAAAGTGAGTTGAGAACCTGATAATCTGGCTCTTGCATGAAGGACTTTGAGAGTTTCAAAAGCTCGTTTGATGAGCATAGCTAGTGTTAATGTCCAAAGGATAGCGCACCAGGAAAGGGGAAGGCGGCCAGCAAAATATAGCCAGGTTGTCCAGCCGAAAGCTAAAGCCCAAGCAATAACCGCGAAACTTTCAAAAGCCGGTCTCCAACATTCATAGCGCTCAAAACTTTGAGAGGTTTCTTCTCTTTCATTCATGATCAATCACCTTCAAAGTTAAAACTTAATTGATCGTTGGCATCAATTTTTTCTTTGAAAGAAAAGTTTGGATGAGGCGCTTTTTGAAAGACATAGCTAAAGGCTTTATCAAAGGTCAGTACCTTATGACTGTGTATTGCTTCAAACAAATCAGGTTTTAGGATCACGCCTCGCTGAAGGGTAGCGTTTTTGTCGGTGTGCGTAACCCACAAAGGTTCGTTGCGCTCTGTTTGGTAAATAAGATTAGAAGTCAGAAGCGCTAAAACCAAGCGTTCAAAGGAAAGTGAAGTGTCTATCTGATGGTATAGAGCCTCTGAAAAGAAAAATCCTTCATCAATCAATGTTTCCAAAAGGCATTCTTCGTGGGAAGTCATAAAGCTTGTAAAAGAGTGAAGGGCATCTTTGAGATCATTTTGTTGGATATCTATGGCCAATTGCCAAATAAGAGTAGGTTGCGAAGGCGTTTTTTCAGGCAACTGCTCAGTAAAAGCTTTATTACTAATTTGCATCACCTCTCGAGTTAACTGCGAAAGCCCTGCAGATTGGTCAAGAGTGAGTTTCACTTCAAAATCGCGCTTAATGGTTTTAGCGTACAAAATGCGGCTTGCTGTTAAGAAGTAGGTATCCGATAATTTAATTGCCTCACGGGGTTTGGCATTTGGGGTTACTGCGATCATGCAAGTTGCTGTCCCCTTTTGTGAGATCATGGAAATTCCGCTTGAAAGAAGGCATCCGGCCCATATATCAGGATCAGTCGGTAAATCAACGAGTCCGAGTTTCTTCATATCATCGATGAGAATCGGGCAGACATCCGGCCAAAAAAGAAAAAGACCGTCTGCGCCTTTTCTTAAAGGGCTGTCTTTTGCATTAATTTCCCAATCATTAACAATTCGTGTCCGAAGGATGCGAATAAGTGTTTCTTGCCAACCGTCAGGAGCTAAAATTTCTGCTAACTCTTTCCCCAGTCTTTCGCGCTCTAAGAGACAGGTTCGATAAACTCCTAAATCACGAGCCTTAATCACTGATGATGGAATATCTGTAAGAGGAGCGTTTCCAGAAAGACAATTCATGAGTTCCAAAAGTGGTAAAGGCCCCGCATCGGCTAACCAAGCTAGTGTTTCTGAACAAAGAACATGTCTGGCTAAGAAAAGCCTTAAATTTTCTTTTGAATGATTTAAGGGATGAGTTTGTGTATTCCAATGAAGTTGTAATTTAAGATCAGAATTTTTTGAAAGTTTCTCTTTTACCCATTGAATGTAGGGCATTGCAAGAGGTTCAAAAGCAACGTTTTTGATGTGGTTTGCCTCACTAATATGGAAAAATGAATCAACGTGCTGAGGAGCAACTTCAGCAATCTGAAGATTTTGAAAAGCATCCAAAAAGGAGCAAAGGCTTGCCAGAGCAGCAGAAGCTTTAAGTCTTCCTTGCAAGAGATGCTGAGCCATGATGTTTTTCTCGAGTTCCACCGTGCTTTCCATGATTTCTATGGCATAAGTGGCTGCAGTGAGACTCGCTCTGAAAAGATCGCCTTCAGAGCTAAAGATTCCCTTTGGACGATAGGATAATCTTCCGGTTACAAGAGCCAATTGCCTGATACAAGGCAGAATTTTTGATTCCCAACTTGCTTGATCGGAATAAGCAATCTCAAGGCGCTCAATCAAGAGTTTATTTTCCTCAAAAAATAACTCGATTTCGATTGGTTGTAATATTTTTGGCAAATGATTACCTGAAGAAGCTCTTTTGATCAGGTGAAAAGAAATCATTTAAAAGCCCCTTCAATGTAAGCATTAAGCACTGTTTTAAAGCAGAGTCTGTGTTTGATTGCACTATTGATTGCTTTAATAAGCCGCTTATGTTCCTGATCGAAATGATGAGGGATTAAGAAAGGTCCCATTCTTTTTATTTTGGGAATTATTGGAGTGCTTTCATTATCAAAATAAGCATGAAGGCTTGAGGGGAAATCGCTGGCTACAACAGATTTGGGATTGTCAGAGCGATAGGGGATTAGCCCTTTAGCGTTAAACCAGTGATAAAGATTCATCACTGGATGGCAATCTTTAGAGTGATTGGCTAATACAGTTGGTGAGTGTTCGAACGCTTCGGCAGTTTTTATAAAAGCTTCTAGTCTGTTTAATCCCAAATTAAGCAGAAGCTCAAAGAATCGGGTTGCGACATAGAGAAAATAACGATCAAAGGAATATCGCTCCAAAAGGTGTTTCTGAATTTTAGTTTTTCGAAGGAATTCAATCTCCGGAACACTTCCTTTGCGAAGTTGCTTAACACGATAAACCGTTAGACCGGTTAACGCTGCAATACAATCATGAGGGAGTTTTGTTTGAAAAAGTCGATCATAGAAAATCGTTTGATTGCTGTTTAGTCGGGGGGGGGTAAAACACCTGAATGATAAGATTTTTTGATCATTTTAAATAATGAATCAACAATAACAAAGTGATTTTTGCTATCAGTATTAAGTAAGCTCCAGTGTTGATCTTTTAGGCACAATGGTCCATGTAAAGTTTCTGGATCGGATATCTTTGAAGTTATGGTTACCCCAGTGTGTTCCCCTAAAATGAAACTTTGAAAATGAGCGTTTAACCAAATATTTTTTATAGCCGAAGTTTCTTCAATGACAATATTTTGTTCGCTGGCATGAAGTGAAAAGAATGGCAGAGGATATAAACCAAATGCTTTGATTGCGTTTTCAATGATAACTTCTTCTGCGTCCGCAGAAATGTCATAGAAGCCACAATGGCGTTTATAGTCCTCTTTCATTAATTCTCTGATTTTTAGATAGTTGAAAAAGGTAATGACGTTATAAGAAGAGAGATTTTTCATGATTTCCTTAAACGAGCAAAAAGATAAAAAATCAGGCTTCTAAAGCCAAAAGAGTCGCGAATTTTAATGATGAGTTCAGTACCAGGCTATGAGAAAAATCAAATAAGTGTCGACTCTTTAGGGTTTAAACGACAATAGATATATAAAATTCAAGGTATTGTTCTAAAGATGGATACTCATTCAAAATGCAAAGCTTTCTCTCAGAGACTCGTGTGAGTTGTGACTTAACAGCTTGTGGATTAACACTTAATATCGGACGTCAGCGTTTGAGCGACTCTGAGTATGAAAGCCTTTTGAAAAAGGCGCGCGATTTGAAGCTCTTGGC